>Ga0115554_1000248_pt1 | contig 36317 bp, 18 predicted proteins | sample COGITO_mtgs_1104_3_FD_87283 | JGI IMG/M metagenome (GOLD analysis project Ga0115554, IMG submission 87283) | Pelagic marine microbial communities from North Sea - COGITO_mtgs_110404 | ecosystem: Environmental > Aquatic > Marine > Epipelagic | place: Germany:Helgoland, sampling site Kabeltonne... | reverse complement strand
TCCATTCCCAAAGATGTCATAACTCTCGGATGGAAAAGGCTGCGGGGACGTTAAAACCATTCCCTTCATCTTAATCGTTCCACCAAGGTCAGTCTCTGCCTTGAGCACCCGTTGGGCGAAGTTGGCGGCAAACTCCGCTCCATAACCAATCCCAAGGGCATAGACGCGCAAAATTCCCTTCTCCTGAATTAGCTTGGATACCTCCACAGTCATCCTTCCGATCAACCTCTCCGTTGGGATCTCTCCTGCTCCCAGAGGATCACTCCCGCCAGTTCCAGGCAAGCTGACGCAAACTAGCTGGACATCTTCGATCGGATGTCCCATGAAAACACTCTGAATGCTCTCCATCTCCCTCCTGCAAACCCCCAAGCCCGTCCCCCTTCCATTGAAGACCACGATCGCCGTCTTGGGACGATTCGCATTCTTTTGCTGTGTAAATAAGTTGAAATATTCCAGTCTGTTGTTCTCATCCACCTGGTGGTAGGCACCGCCATGCTTGGAGGAGAGGTCTTTCGGTGTTTGTAGTGTCTTACGGGGTTTGAACACCTGCTGATTTCCGAATATAATCACGCCTGCAAAGAGGGCAACTATACCAACAATGGCAGAATGTACTAAAAGCATACTTCGGCGATTTCAAGTTCCAAGAAAGAGAAGTTAGTTTTTTTTTGAACTTTGTGATTGAGACCTCTATTGCCTGTAAATCTCACACCCTTGGAGCCATAATACAACACACAGAATGGCTCATGCCAGTACATTGATGTCGTTGAAGAAAAGCCAAGAATCCACCTCAGCAATCACAAAACGGATTGAAGACCGTTCAAGAGATTGCCTTGTCTTGGTGATGCATTATCTGACTTCCCAGGGCTACTCTACGACCGCTTCTACGCTAAAATCGGAGGGAGGCACGACATTGAGTCGCTTTGAATCAGCAGATAATATAGACCTCCCTCTCATAATGGCTGACTTTGAGGAGTATTATGAGATGAAGTTTGGAAAACGACCCCGTTTTACGCGCCGAAATGCCGATAATGATGAGGACGACGACGCTAAATATGCAAGAAGCAGTCTAGGCAAAGGGGCGGAAGCTCGCCGCCGCAAGAGCATGTTAGAGGCCGAGAAAAGGAAAGAGCAGCGAATGAAGAAGAATGGCAACTTGACATCGGGAGTATTGGTCACAATGGAAAAGAAGCTGGATGTCAACACTTCTACCAGCAACAACGAAAATGCGACGTTTATGAGCCGTTCGGCAAGTAGCCCTGTGGTTGGATCAAACAAGGAGAATGTAGAGGTGGGAATAAATGGCCTGAGTGGGACCAACATTACACTCCAGAGCAAATCTCAGCAGCCCTCTCATCCAGTCGATCATGACGAAGTCCCGTACATGAACCAGCGCCTATTGAAGCCTCTCCCATCATTCGGGGGTGACGCCGACCTCCGCGCACTTGGTGAGACAATCACTCGCGACATTCTTCAAACATCCCCAGACGTCACGTGGGATGATGTCGTCCAGCTCAACAACGCCAAAAAGCTTTTGAAAGAGGCCGTGGTGATGCCTCTCAAATACCCTCAGTTATTCACCGGTCTTCTCTCACCATGGTGCGGGATCCTTCTTTACGGCCCTCCGGGAACTGGAAAAACAATGCTCGCAAAGGCTGTCGCCAGTGAGTGCAATACCACATTCTTTAATATAAGCGCAAGCAGCATCGTGAGCAAGTACAGAGGAGACAGCGAGAAATTGATCCGGGTCTTGTTCGAACTTGCCCGTTATCATGCGCCAAGCACGATATTCCTTGACGAGATCGACAGCATTATGAGCAGTAGAGGCGGAAATGGAGATGGAGGAGGCGAGCATGAGGGGAGCAGACGAATGAAGACAGAGCTGTTGATTCAGATGGATGGGCTATCGAAAGGAAACGAGCATGTATTTGTATTGGCCGCCTCTAACCTTCCTTGGGATCTCGATCCTGCTCTCCTTCGCCGATTAGAAAAGCGAGTTCTGGTTCCTCTCCCTGACGAAATTGCGAGGAAGAAGATGCTCTCTTCTCATCTTGGTGAAACCTCATCACTGAATCTCGACGAGTGTGCGAAGCAAACTCAAGGCTACAGCGGGGCGGATATAAAACTTCTATGCAAAGAGTGCGCAATGCGTCCTGTTCGGCGCCTTTTGAAGAAGCTGGAGGAGTTGGAAGTCACGACAGAAGACGGAGTTGTTCATGAGGAGGAGGTAAAAAAGCTCATGGATGGTAATCCCGTCACGCAGAATGACCTCGACGATAGTTTAGCTTGCACGAACAAATCGGGAGGAGAAAAGCTGCACGAGAAGTACACGAAGTGGACGAGTGAGTTCGGGAGCTCATAGTAGTATGGAGTTCGTCGTCTAACCCTTGCTACTGTAAATTTTGTTGACAAGTATGACTGACTATTTTGCGCTAATAAATCTCATACCAATTATCCACATATTATCACATGACACCGACAACGTGGTCCATATCTCTCGTTGGTTTTCTTGTCGGGAGCTCCATGACAATTCTAGCTTCTCGCCTCACTACCTTTCTCTCCGCTGCAAGCCGCCTCCTTTTTGCCATGACCCCCTCCTTCTCGGCCTCAAGCTGCAAAGCGTGCTTCTGGCTGATGGCTTCCAATCTTCTATTATATTCCTCGACGTCCTCCTCAGCAAGTCTATTCATCTCGTCTTGCTCCTGCTTCCGTTCTTCTTCTTCTCGCTCCAACTTTTCCCTCTGTTCAAGCTCCACCCTCTCTTTCTCCCTAGCTATGGTTTCCATATCGTCTCCTTTCAATTCGGCGCGTCGTTCTTCATACATCTCTTCCTTCTTTTGCCACTCCTTCTCTTTTGCCCTCTTTTCAACCGTTCTCAACTGGTACTCGTCCAATTTATTGTCCAGTTTCAGCTTCAGCAAGGCCGCCTCCTCAGCCGCAAGCCACCTTTCAAAGGCTTCCTTATCATCCTTCATTTTTTTGAGCTCGGCCTCCTTGCTCGCGTTCATTCGATCGTCCCTTGTCTTGTCGAGCCATTCCTGGTGGTGCTGGCATAAAACTGCCATCCTCATGACCCCTGCCTCAACAAAGCAAGTTCTCACGAAATCCACAAATCCATCAAAAGTGCCCATTTTATCTCCGTGGGTGCTGGCACACTTCCTCATAGTGTAGTGGAACACGAACTCGTCCTTCAAATAGCTAATATGGTGCTTATGGGCGCTGTCTTCGTATGCTACATCCCAGACACTCCTCACAGCCGCAAAAAGCTGTTTCATAAGCATTTCTACATCTGTCACATCCATCGTCCTCAAATTCTCTGGCCTCTGCAAATCGTCAATGTGGAATTCGGCAAAAGCTCTCTCGCAGGAAACCCTAAAAACATCGTCGTTCTCCACAAACCACCTACTCTCTTTGTGTTCCGCGCTTTCCCTCGAACGAAAGTATACCTCATCCTCGAAGTGCGCGTGGGGCAACCCCACACTCCATTTGGTCCACCATTTGGGGAAATTGCTGTACATTCCCAGCACGTGACCGGGGAGCTCGCCGATTTTATATAGCGCCCCTCCCTCCACGAGCGTCCCGTCGACATCTTCTAAGCTCCGTTTATCGTATTCTTGCTCCTCCTTTGTCAAAAAATTGACATTGCAGTTGCTCAAGGAAACAAAGCGAGCATCACATGTACCGATAATATCTGCCGGATCACCCGTGTCGCCTGTCTCGAGCGTGATCTCAATCAAACCATAACCTCTTGTGTTTTTCGGAAGTGGACTGTGAGTGTACCCAAAATTTCCGTAGGTACCAGTTCTGGCGACAACAAATTGGCTAGCATCGTTCGTTATAGGCGGTAACGCTATTTGCAGGAAATCTTTCTCGAGCTCCTCCTCCGTCTCCTCTTGCTTATCCTCTTGATTCTCTGCGTCCCTTTCTCCTTCTTTGTCCCCCGCGGGAGCGACTGGCTTTCTCTTCCCTTTATCCACGATCCTTGTTTTAAATCCACAGTCACACCCGCTACCGCTCCCTCCTACCAGCTGCAGACTCCTTCCTTTCTTCTTCGCCCTCCACTCGTACAACGCCCCAAGAATGTGCACTAGTTGCCGAGGCCTATGGCACCAATGATCTTGAATGTAATTGCCCCCTCCACCGACTTTCGCTCCACTATCCTTGGTCTTTGCCTTACTCCCCTCCCTAGACTCCCAAACGAAGGGAACTTCTCCCACAACAATCAGCGTCATCACTTCTTCTCTCGCCAGGACTTCTCTCACAAACTTCCATTGCCTGTCAGAAATTAGCGGATGATCGACGTCTTTTAATACGTTTTCCATCTCTCCCAACATCCCAACCTCTTCATTCTCGTCGAGTTCTTCTCTGAGATCCAAGAAAAGTGCACCAATCATACCCCCCCTCCAACTAACAAAGAAGCCTTCGTGATGAGTCCCCTCAAACCAATTGTCTTCTACGCACCAAAGCTGCTTCATATACTCTCTGCAAACCTCCTGAGCAAGTTTGGCCGTCCGTCTCCCCGCAACTGTAGATAGCACCCCCCCCTCCTTTCTCGTGTACCCGCTTGCTATATCCTCACCACTTCTCAACATAATGTTGCTTACCGACTTTAGTGCCCTCGCTTTGCTTGGAGAGCTCCAATCAGCCCTTAGTTCGCTCCTGAACCTCTCTCTGACCTCCGCGTCCGCCGCCGCATCATCCTCCACACTGACTGTCTGCCTCACAGCAGCCAACAGCTCTTCCTTCTCCCTCGCCACCGCTAGCCTTTCCTCTGCGGCGTCTTCTAATTTTCTCCGTTTGTAGCCACCGTTGCGGATCCTTCTTTCAGCCTCAAACTTCAGTGCCGCCTCTTCTTTCTTGTTCTCTACTCTCTCCAAGAACTCAAGGCACTCAAAGAAAGCCCCCGTCTTACCGCCACCGGTACCTCCCCCACAATGGAGTACCACATCTGTTCCGTCCCAAGAATCTTCAACCCTATCTGCAATCACCCCCCAGAGAGATTCCTCACCTTTCTCCAAGCACTGAGGTTTGTCCCCAGAAACAAGTAAACACACAAAATCGGGATTATCATCCAGAGGAGTAGTGATGACAAACTTTGACTCTTCACAATCATCCCGTGCAAAGCCATACCATTCACAAAGGTACCTACGGCCTTGCTGCAGTTTCTCAAGCGTCAGAACGCAGGGCAACCTCCCAACAACTCTTTTGCTAGTCACATGCCGCTCTCCTGTCAATACATTTGTAGCGACGAGTGTGACAGAGGCGGGAGCATCTAATTCAAGCATAACACGAGCACTAACAGTCCCACCTTCAACTCCGTAAGTTTTTGCTCCGTCTGAGTTGGGTGCTCGCAGGCCCGCACCCTTTACTGTCTTATCAAACGACACTTCAACAAGTCCCAAAATCGGCCCCACCAATTTCCTAGGAACGTAATCATCCTCACCATCCTCATCGTGGAGAGTGACTTTATTGTGAACAGGGTGTCTTTTCATTTCCCTGTCAAAACTGTCCCTCTGACTGTCACCCCTCCCTCCATGTCTACAGACAAGTTTCTGCTGGATTCTCCCTGCGTTGGGCTCACTGTAAACATCGATCTTACCATAGGACCAGCCTCTAACTAGCAATCTCTTGTCGCCAACAGCCGAGTGACGGCCATTTTGGCCATCATCAGTCACGCGTTTGCTGTTGACAAGGTGAGTGTATGCGTATTTACCGTTGCTACCGGCGACTGTGCCGCTCAGGGGAAGATCAAATGGACGACAATAATCACCAACGACGCCTACACACAATTGTTTAATCTTCATTCCCGTGCTGCGATCGGTGATGATTGTTTCTACTCCAGTTCTCCCCCCTCCGCAGACAATTATCAATTCCCTGCCTTGTTTTCCTCTCACCCACCCGAACAATATTTCTAGCAAGTCGCACTGCTCCTCTGTGTGAAATGACCACTGAATTGTTGCGTCTCTTGACGTGTACCACCCGCTAATCTCGTTTTCCACTCTTCTCTTTCGAAGGATCTTCTTCCTCTCTTCCTCTTGCGCCTTCATACTCATGTTTTTCAACTTTTCATTAAACGTATCATCCTGGAACTCAACTCCCTTCCCGTCCATCCCTCTTCCTCTGAAGATATCTTCTCCAACAACACACGTCTCGCTACAGACAAGCATGGCGCTGCATTTTCTTGCATTCTCCCTAGTCATCTCCCTCCTCACGTATTTCCACTGCTCCTCGCTGAGCAAGGGAAGTTCCGGTTCTCCCTCCACGGGCCTCCCATGCTCTCCTACGCACCGCCTGCTTCGCACATCCAATGTCAATATCCCGCAGCTGCCAAACAAAGACATTTGCGCTTGGTGGGTAGGATTGGCCTTGACCGCCGAAAGCTGTTTTTTTCTCTTCATCTGCTCTCGAAAAGACAGAGAGCTGTCCAACGGATCACCTACCGATCGCGTGCGCAGGCCAGACTCTCGAAGACAGCCGCTGTAACCTTCCCAAACAGATTCTGACATTTCGCGCAATTTCTTCTCGCTGAGAGGGTGCTCATCTTCCAGCACCTCCTCAACATAGTTACCACCTGTGTTATCAGCAATTTTAGGATTTATGTCCCCAAACCCAGCGAGTTCCCTTGCCAACTCCAACCCTTTGTGGACGTCATCTGGTGTAAAGAGACCAATCCGCAAAGTGGAGCGGCGTACTGAGCCCTCGAGGGGAAGCGAGTAGAAACTTCGGTAGCAATTCTTTAGCATCTCCACGCACTCGCTCTCCATCTTACGGAGGGAATCAGCGTAGGAAGATTCCACAAGGGCTTCCTTATCGAGGTCGCCATCATCGTCTCCGACATTTCTACCGTGTGTAGTATCTTCGTGACTACTACTAGAAGCACCGACCTCAGGCGGCCATACAGCGGGGTCACTCGTCGGTGTGATAAGACAAGCGTCGTCCCTTTCTTTTTCGTTTCCCAGCGTGCCTCCTGTGTTCTCCTTGTGGTATCCTCCTCGGGGCACGGGTTCCCGCGATTCATCAATAAGAATCTCTTCATCGTCACTGACCTCTAGATAAGCGTCGTCGGCAAGAGTCTTCTCGCGATCCCCAAAACCCAACCCCTCACCATCCTCCTCCTCCTCCTCCTCTCCCTCTCTTGTTCCTTCACCAGTATTTTTTTCTCCTTCAGTAGTCTTGGCAGCCGATTCCTTCGCCTTCTTCTTTTCTTCCAATTCGCGCTTCTCTTCTTTCTTCCTCTCCCTCTCTTTCATCTTTGCCACAAGTGTTTTCCTCTCTTTGGTCGTCCTAGGCCTCTTCACCATGACTTCACCCCTCTCGTAGACTCGAACAACATTCCGAAAGACCTTGGCGAACGAGTCAGCAAACATCTCCATGGCACCGCACCCCCCCAATTCCAGGACAACGTCCGGACTTTTTCGAGGCAGGCTACAGTCCTTATCTAACAGAAACATGACGTTACCACCCACTCCAAGACCCCTCTCTCCGCCCTGGCCCACACCGCTAGCACCCCCGTAATACCCCCTCGTCATACGAGGACTCGGGACATATGAAGGAATGTCGTATTGCAGGGCCGTAGTGTCACTAAATATAGGAAGAACTCCCGACGATTCGTCATCTAAACTTGGATTTACACTCTCTCCGAATTTGTAGTAGCTAAAGGCAGCCTCGGCGGCTGCCCCAAAGGCAGAGGGCGAGGAAGCAGAAGAAAGAATTGACCGAAATGTCGACCGACCGCCAGGTGTACTCCCAGGAAGCAATCCGTGGAGTCTGCCCAAGCCAGAAACACAGCTCAGTGAGAGGTGATCGTGGCGGATTTTTTGTGTCCGGAAAGAGCAGGGTTTCAAATTTGAGAACCATGGCTCGAAGGTGACGTTGTACCTAGTATCTGCCTCGAGGCTGTCAAGCTCAAAGTCGAAGACTACGGGTTGATTTGCTTGCGCCAAGACGGTCCTGACGATCTTTGGAGCAGTCAGCAGCTTGGCCGACAAAATCTTGATTTTCCCCCCAAGTTTCTCGATCTCGTCTTCTCCATCGGCAATTATTACGGGGTCGCTGTCTTCTTCCTTGTCCTTTTCGTACTTTATCGACAAGCGCAGCTCTTCCCGCCTTTGTTGCATCGTTGCCAACTCCAGCATCTCTTCTCCAGAAAAGTGCGAGCGCACATGGGCTTTCTGCAGGATGCAGCGGATCTTCACGAGGCAGTTGCACTCCAAGAGAATCTTGCAGAAAGTAGGTCCTACAGAGCCAATTATGGGACCAACCGTGACTTCTACGTTGTGCTCTAAGGGGTTCACGAAAAGACGATTGAAGGAAGGTTGATCCTCATCGGGGATCACATCAACCATTAAAAAGCTCCGCAAACGAGTCGCCTTGTACTCCCTTATCTTGGACATCTTTTCATGCACTTGTCTTTCCGTCACCTCTCCTCTCTTAATGGCCTCCATTTCATTCTTCTTCTCCTGCGGGGTTTTAGGTCGTCCGTCCGCTGTGTTGGGACGGCTATTTCCAATGGCCTCCATGGCGGCGTAAATGTCCCCCCCCCCTGTTAGGGTAGCAGCGGCCAGTTGGAGCTCAAACTCTGACTGCATTTTTTGTCGAGCAATCTCCTCATCCCGGCGGACTTTGCCCTCCTCTTGGGGAGTGCGAGGACGCTGAATCTCATTGGCGTCATCATCACTGTCACCAAATCCTCCGCTCGTTTTTTCTCCACCATCACCATCACCATCACCATCACCATCACCATCACCATCACCATCACCATCACCACTCTCCATGCTGTTCTCATCTATGTCACCTCTCTCCCTCCTCCTCCTCCTCTCTTCCAGGTCTGTCATCACCTTGAGGTGTGCCACCTCATTGCTCACCTTCCTTTTGTGAAACTCTTCTCTATGCTTTTTCATGCTCTCAAAGGCTCCAGGCTTTCTCCCCATCTCGCTTGCCATCATTGGCTCATGCACATATTTAAATCTATTACCGATCTTTCCTCTCATGGCTGCTTCGAACGGAAAGTCTGGCTTCTCAGTGATCCCGCTCACACTCCACTGCCTAATCTTGAGCCCCGTGGTCACGTCTGTAATGACTGTGCTTGCCGGTCCCATCGTCCCTCCCCCCGTCAACACCAGAACATCCCTCCCCACGTGCCTCTGCTTCCAAGCGAATAGCAGTGACAGCAGCCTCCCACATGACTCCGCATGAAAGCTGAAGGAGTTCTTAATGAGAGTCGCCGTGCCGTTGGCAACTCGTCGCGGGTCGCTAATAAACTTTTGGGCGTCTAAGGGACTGTGCCAAACCACAGGCAATGTGCTGCAAACTACGAGACTATGCATCTTCATTTTGCGACTTGAGCTCGAGTCCGTCGTATTGTCGGCATCAGTGGAGTCCGTCGTATTGTAGAGGGACTCCAACCGCTCTTTTTCATTCTTTGGACCCCCCTCGTTCAAAGTCTCAAACTCGTTTTTCCTCTCTGCTTCTTCCTCAGCCTCTGCTTCCCCCAAGAGCTTACTCAGCCAAGCGAACTGTCCTTCCGTGATAAGCGGCCTTGCGGTGTTCCTCGCAGTGGCAAATAAATTGCTGCTCAATCCATCGATTGAAAGAATCCCGACTTTGCCCATCCGGTGAAAATTTCCTAGTGGCTCGACGAAATAATCTCTCCCCTGATCTGTCAGGTCATCCAAGTCCCCGAACTCGTCGTCCGACCTCATCAAGCAGTCCACGTCGCACAGCTTCTGCTGGTACTCCCTCGCAATCTGCAATCCAAGAGCCGCTATTGTAGGGTCAAATTCTAGCTGACTATGCCTGACAAGAGTACCGACCACATCTGAAACATCGCAAACCATGATGTTACTCACGTTCCCAAGAACTTTTTTGACGTTTGGTACCTTCCCCCACGCGTTTCGATATGCCTGTCGGAATAAATCCTTGACTTGCTCCCGTATCTCCATCGGAAGCAGACCATCGTTCGTCGGGTGACTCATCCTGTACCTATCGACGATTAGCCTTCCGTTGTCGTATGCAGAGCGGACGTCGACCTGCCCGCCGAGATGAAGAAGGACTTCAGGTGCGGAAGATGAAAGGGGACGACGTAAATCACGCTCCAACCAGTCCCACAATACCAACTCTGAACCCGCCTCAACTTTCGACGAGTCACTCCCAGAAGAGACTTCCCCTGCAGCTGCAGGACCTTTCACGGAAGAAGCAACGCTATTTGCCTTGTCATCCTTAACGACGGCGATTGCTTTGTCACCTGCGACAACAGCAAGGCGAATGCTGCAGGGATTTTCTGACAGGGTCTTAAATCGGCCTCCTGGGGAGCCAGAAGGTCCTACTACCACAATATCGTACGTTGTTTCGCTAAGCAGGTCATCGAAGAGGAAGACATGGGGCGACTTAGGCGTCAGGAACCTGCTAGCACTCTGGACCCTTTGGTTCGACAGAACAGACGAGAGAACAACTGATACTACACAACCAGGGGAATCCACCTCAACCATTATCACAGCTGACTTGTGAGTCACCTTGCCGACAATTGGACCCAAAGCCAGAGCGGGAGAAGAATTGAACACCTCTGATGTGATGAGCCTAATTGCAGGTTTGGAGTCAGCATCGTTTTTGACCACAGCATTGTCAGATAATAGATTACCATCCGGACCAAGATAGCAACCACCGTCATCCTCTCCTGCGGAATTCCCACCAATTTTTACCTCACAGAAACTCTGACAGTTGACCTTTGGCTCGTGTGTAAATTTGAACATGGAGTCAACTCCACAGTTTCCTGTGAGTCCCAAACCGGGTTTTGGTACAATTGAGGGGGAGTCGATATCACCGCAGCGTCCTACCATGTACTGCTTCAGTATGCAGTTGTCACCTCCACCATTTACCAATCTCTCCACCCGACTCTCCATCCCAACATCTGAATGGTCGCACTTGCAAATTACAGTGACCCTCCTACCCTCATCCTGAGCCCTCGCGCTAAGATTCAAAAAAATGGCCAGATCGTCTTTGCAGAGTTGAAAAGTTTCTCTTCTCAATTCTCTGAGCCTTCTATCGCGTCGTTCCGCCTTCTCCCTCATTTCCGCCTCAACACTCTCCTCTACCCGTCCTGTCATCTCCTGGCCTAACTCCTTCAACAACAACTCTAGAGACAATTCAGAGAGAGAGACTCCCGAAAATTTTGCCAGTGATAGCTCCATTGACGTATACTCGAGAAGGTGGGAAGACATAACATGGAGTTTTTTTATAGTCAACAGCTGAGCGATAGATATGAAGGTAGAGGGGTCCGAGAGGTAGCCGTCTAGGGCTCCCTCAAGGGGCCCATCGAGGTGTGCTTTGATATTATGGACGTCGCAACGACCTTTACCAAGAGCGCACTCATCCCTTATACGGCTGAACATGTATAGAAAACAGCCGTGGGACCTTTCTAGTAGATCTTTGGATTCGTCAGGGTCAGATGTAGACTTCCCCCAACTCCGCAAGTTCACGCCCTCCAAAAATTTAATGGTCGCGACTGATAAGAAGGGCACTTTCTCCTTGGATCTGGTGGTGCTAGCCAACTTAACCGCTAGGGTAAAGTGTTTATCTGCCTCAGAGAACTGAAATAGTCGGTGAAGGAGGATTGCAAGCTCCACCTCAGCTCGGATTCTCAATTGGTCGTCAGCGTAGAAGTCAATCATCTGGAGGAGGACTTGAACGGCCTGCGACTTTTTATTAAGCTTTGTAAGGGCGTGACAGTACAGCAAATAAGTGTTAGGCCTGGGCCTGGGGAGTGTAAAGAGCGTGTCAAATGCCTCACAAGCGAGGTCAAGGTGCGATAACTCGGCTTTGCAGTGCTGCAGCTCATAGGTGAGCAGGTGCGAGGATCCGAGTACCAACAGGAAATGCTCACGCCGGCTTATATTCGCCACGGAATACTCTTCGCTCTCCAAGATTCCCTCGTTTTTGGCAATCTGAGAAAGCAAAGCTGAAAATCGAGCGAACTTGTAGGAATTGTATCCATAACGCTTGGCTAGAGATAGAGAGAGAGACGCCAAAGTAGCCTGGGTGTCTGCATCGTCGGGATCATCTTGAAGAGTCTCCAGGGTTCTCGAAAACGCGTGAGTGATGACACCGATCTTCAGCCGGCTCCATTTGGATTTTATTTTGACGTGAGAGGGGAAATCAGATGGGTCAAAGTCAGGAAAGTAGATATCCGCAAGCTCCTCTGGGGGTGCATTGAGCTCGAAGGTGAGGTTGGCGGATCCATGATCCAGGGAGTCGTTGCAGTTCGAAAGGAGAGAGATAATCTGCGGCGGAGGCGGGCTCGTCTTGTCACTGTACTCAAACCCACTATTGATACTTTTGATCGAGTTCGGCTGCTCGCCGCATTGTAACTGAGCCTTAGCTAGTTGAAAGAAGAGTCTCGAGCGGACATCAGGCCAGATTTTTAAAATCTTCGACCGAGGAGATGGCTTATCGGCGGCCGTGGCAAGTAGATTTGATAATGAGAATGCAGTTGCAATTTCAGGAGTCGGCGGTTTTTCGTCAGCGTTGGCTTCATGGAGGGAATGTGAAGTGGACGACCTCTGCGGTATTTCGTCAGCGCTATCTTGAAGGAGCGATTGTAAAGTCGAAGATGACACAACTGATTTTCGAACCTCCCCGACTTCTTTTCCGTTTGCCATGATTGTAGTCGTTTCTGTCGGTGACAATGGTGGTGATGGAAATGGAGACGGAGGCGATGATCGCGGTGCATCTTTTTTCTCTTCCGCATCGACAGTTACACCAACGTCATCGCAATCATCCCTACCCCAGCCAAATTCATCGCCTTGAACATCGCCATCGCCATCGCCATCGCCATCACCATCTCCGAACCTACTGCCGACAGGTAGACCGTCAGCATCCGTTTTGAAGGCGTTCAAAACAAACCCCTGAGGGACCTTGATGGGGATGACAAATTCGTTGGAATAATTACGGTTGGCAGCAGCCGTGGATGTAGTCACGATGCTATCATCGTCAGCGTTCTGAGGGTTGTTGGGAGTAAGGATTGAGTCAAAATTGCTCATGCCAGCCTGAGAAGCCATCGAAGATTCGAAGTCGTTAGATGAAAACTCCCCGACGGACTGAATCGTAGAGAGCTTCTCCGTTACTTGTGAGTCAATGTCACTATCCGAGATAGCTGACGGTTGGCCCTCGTAGACAAATGGGAAAGTGGACACAATAAAGAGATCCTGGCAAGACATTTTGTCAATAAAGGAACTCTTAATCTGATTCCACTGGGCATCGGAGAGTTTTATCTTGGAGAGCTCTTCGGGAGATATCTCGTCGTTATCTGGGTTATCTACGATAGATTCGAGGGTTGGAGAGTCAAGACAGAGAAAAGTTGCGTTACCGTACTTTATGTTCCCAGAGGGTAGCGGGTTTTCTTCAAAATTGTGCGTGAATAATGATGTTGCTGTAGCGGCCGATTTTTGACGTGTGTGGGACCGGTAGGTGTTGGCCTGGCGAGACCGGGGAGGCGATCGGACGTAAGGTCGAGAGATTGAAGAACGAGAGGCCAATGATTGACTGTTGTGAGATGATGTCGAGAGCTGGCTGTGACTATCGACGGAGGAATTATCATCGCCAAAGTCCTCCTCTTCGTCATCCGAAGAAAAATCATTGTCGCCATTAATTAGGGCGTCAGAAGAATTTTCTGCGCCCATCCCGAGCGCCCGGAGAATATGGTCGTCGGACCACAGCGACTCCACATACTCCCGCCGGGTTACTTCTAATATTCCCTTCACAAAGGCGCATGCGTTTGGATAAGCGATACGTACATCTTCTTCATTTAGTCCCATCCATATGTCTGGAGTCCCAAAGTGGAGAGTAGGTGCAGATTTACACGACGTATAGTTGAAGTTGTGGTTCAGGGTCCTTCGGTAAATGGCACGAATCTGAGATCCAATCTTGATGTCCAATGCTGGCAGCAAACCCTCCTCAATGTCCTCGTCATCTGAGTCGTCATTCTCGTTGATAAGTTCGTCCTCAAGTTGGCGTAATATATCAAGAAGGACTTCAGGTTCGTTGACTACATGCTTGTCTAAGCGAATGACGAGGTTACTGCCACTCATCCAATTATACATGTTATTTTCGGGGGTCGAACGGTAGTTGGAGTGCAACGATGTAGAGTTGCAGACAATTGTTACTGTATGAGAGTCGTTTTGTGGAGTGTCGGGGGAAGCATTCTTTTTGGATGCACGCGAAAGCGGGGTTTTGATGAGAACAGCAGGATCTTTCTGCGATTTGCTGCCGAACCCGGTAAAGGTGAATTTATAGAGCGTATTTGGACGGAGGACTCCGGGGGTTTTGATAAGCATGGGAACATTGGCAAGGAGGAGACACTTCTTCCTGTAGACGGTTGCTTTGTTCTTCGGGAGACCAGACTGCTGCACCACAAGCATAGAGGTCACCGTCTCACTAACCTCTAACAAAACGGAGGCTGTCTTAGACGTGACTTTCCCAGCGATGGGCTGCAAGGTGACAAAAATTCTGTCGCATCGGAGTTGCGTACTTCGAAGCCGATTGATGACCTTGTCGCTGGCACTATTGAACTTAATCAGCGAGGTGAGATGTTGTGCCCGGGATTGAATGGAGTTTATGATGCGCTTTAGGCGCGCCAAGAGTGAGAGGGTGTCAAGTGCGGCTAGGGGTGTCTGGTTAGTCCGAATCCAATAGAGAAAATCATCTGGGGAAAAGTGGTGGCGAGTTCTCCCCTTGGCATCTGTGAAGGCGCGAGTCACGGAGTAATCCACCTCATCCTCGCTCGCCTTATCGACAAGACGGAGCTTGGAAAGACCACTATTCACAGATAAGATTAGCAGTGCTAGCTCATCTTCTGAGAGATCGTGGGTTCTGTCCACATCAAAGACGTCAAAAAGGAGGGAAGATTTTTCCTGAATCGTTCCTCGACAAAGAGTTGCTAGGAGTGCAAATACCTCGAACATGTCGATCCGCCGCATCGGGGGAAGACCTAGCCCCAGTTGACCGCCAATCGAAGCCCTCTTTGCAAACATTGCAAAGAACTTCGCAGCTTGGGTGATCTTGGATATGTACGATTTCTCTTGGCGGAGCTGCCTATCGTCGAGTTTTGGCATGTTTTCATAGGCACTGTAGTGACTGTAAGTGGAGACGGAGACATATGATTTTTTTGAAGTTTTTGTTGCAGTAGATCCGGTAGGGGAGGGCGGAGTGGGTGGTGGTGGTCTGTCTGAATAGTTTTTGCTGACTTCTTTTATCGGCGAATGGGCAGAATCTCTACGTTCCTGGTTGCGATTTGCCGCATGTTGACTCATGCTAGGCCTACATGCGTTCACAAAGGTCTTCCTACGCTTGGCTATTTCATTCGGGTTGGATGTCTTTAGGTGCTCCTCAATGGCCTCAATAGCTTGCGTGCCCAGGAGAGCTGCGTACTCAGGCTTGGAGACAAGAGAGGAAATGTGGTCATCGTAGACAGGGACTGAAAACACGTCGCAGAAGCGGCCAAAAGTGAGGCTAAAATTCTGCGCCGTGTTGTCTGTGTTCCCTATCACTTTGTACCTATCCATAACCTTCCTGACTGACGCTACCGACCATTGCGCGTGCAGAGAAAAGACAATGTCTAAGTTTTCTAGTAGCGATGACTTTTCGTTTGCAGTGCCCAGTGACTTGACAGCAGCTGCTGGTGCTGCGGGGCGGGGAATCTTGGACAGTAGCTTCAGCATGTCGCTGTTGCCCTCCATTTTAGTTAAGGTAGTTGAGGGAGAAAGGAGCTGCGCCACAGAGAAGAAAAGGAGAGGAAAGATCCAAAGTGATGAGAGGTTGTCACCGTGTAGACTGTCAGGATAGTTAAGGGGGAGGGAGTTGTGTCGGGGAAATTAAAGGGAAAAGAAGGATTTAAAGTGGCGAAAGGTAGTCACCGAGATAGACTGACACGGAGGTGTGTCATAATTTTCTGGCGACTCGGTCACAAATTAAGTTTTATTTAGTTGTGGGGGGTGGGCGTGGGCGGCTTTTCAAAGCTGAAAACGCGAAAAAATAACACCTAAAAAAGAAAAAGACGTCAAACAATATCAATAAATTTATATTAATTCTCACGTGAGTGTACCCCCTAATATCTTTTAGGCCGCTGCGAAATAAAAATACTCTTGAAACTCATTCTTTTATGTTTTTCCCAGTCTTGTTCCAGTCTTGCAATGTTGAAAACTGCTAAGCCAAATGAATGGATGATAGTAATTCGTAACGGTGAAATGGTCAAGGCAGGGATCGGACTTCGAGCTTGGACGAATCCCTTAACTGAAACAGTTACAAAATTCCCAAGTCAATTGGAAACAATCCATTTCGAGGCACAGCAAGTCACAAAGGAGATGCAAGGAATCGAGATCAGCGGCTTTGCAGTCTGGAGTGTGCACCGAGAGGGGGACGGACCCTTCAAATATTACAAATACGTTGGCACTGATAGTGATAAAGCCAATGCGAACATAAAGCTTGTTGCGGAGGCGTCTGTTCGCCATGTGATTGCTAACTCTAGCATAAACGAAGTGATGACGAACAGAAGCCTCATTAGAAATCAGATAAAGAAGGGGATCATGGAGGCCTGCAGCGGATGGGGTGTCTGGTGCGAGACCGTCGAAATCAAGACTGTGAATATCTGCAGTAGGCAGCTCTTCGAAGACCTCCAGGTTCAATTCAGAGAGTGTCAGCACCTCGCCGCCGAGAAACGCAGGCTGGAGACTCGCCAACAAATATCCGAGGAAAAACTGGATACTGATTTGAAGATTGCAGAGAAGAAGAGCAAGACTGATGCCCAGAAGATTTTGTTCGAGTCGCAGACGAGACTACAATCGCAGGCTGATGAAGCAAAGATTTACGAAAAGCAAGCTGAATTAAGGGTTAAGAAGATTGACCGAGACAAGAAAATCAGCAGGATGGAGTTGGAAGCTGAGCATGAATCAGCCAAACAGATAGCCGACCAAAAGCAACTGATTGAAAAGCAGCAAAACGAGCACACGCTCGAATTGCTGAGGTCAAGGATGGAAGTTGAGGGAGCTATGAGCGAGGTTAATTTGCAGAAATATGCCATTGACAGCACCAAAGAGATCTTCCAGAAGCTGCCTCTCAGAAACGTAGAGTTGACGAACTTTATCAACCCTAATGATAACGTGGGCCTTGGGGCACTGTTACCTGGCTTGCAGCAGCTCCAAGCGATCAGTACTGGGGGAGCACTCAAAAAGGCGTAAAAAATTATCACAGTATTGAGTGCAGATTCACCTCAAAAAAAATACACAATAAAGGATAAAGGGTACTAAAAGATTTTGAAGGGGGCAACAAAAGCTCCAAGTTTTCTTTTATTAGGAAATCTTCTTCTTCTTTCCGCTTTTCAAGAGAATTGTAGCGACTAATTCAGTCGCTACTGCGACCATAATACCAATCGAAAAGCCATAAACTGGATTATAAAGCATTGTCGAGATTCCAGTGGCCCAAGCTGTAACCTTTTCCCGGGTAAATTTGAGATCAAAGATCGATTTAGGCAAGAGCACCTCGGGGCCTACTGCCGCGACAACCATGGCTGCTAGCGTGACAATCGGCGTGAATGTAAGCAGCCCTCCCACGAAATTAACGAGGAGGAATAAGATCGTCCCAGTCGTGATCGTCGAGACAAAACTGGTGGCACCAAGAATCAGGGAAACAAGAGACCGAGAGAGGCTCCCCCCGATGGGTCCCCCACCAATAATCCCACTAGCTATACATCCGACTCCCTGGGCAAGCAAGTCCCTACGAGGATTTTTCCACTTAAATCCGAGTTCTGGAATTGATTCAAGGTGCGAATTGATCGCGACAATGCTTAAAAAGTTGACAGCAGAGAACACTGTCGCTGAATAGATGCAGTGAAGGAGCGAAGACTCAAAGTTAGAGAGAAAAGAGGGGGAGGTGAATGTTGCCAGAGGATTGTGGAAGCTAATGTCAGGAAGGATTGAGTCTGTGTTTATATCTTGTTTTCCCACGATTGCACCACCACGGGAGGCATAGCCACTTACGAAGCTAAAAAGCGTTCCCAGAGCTGTCGAAAGAATCACCTCAAGCCCTTTGGGGGATCGTTTCGGGAGGAACTTTCTCCCTTTTTTGCAGATGTAGATTGAGATGAAGAAGACGAAGAGCGGCTCGAAGTCATAGTAGTCAGTGTTGGTGAGGGTTAGGGCCAGTTTTTCTATTGCGGCGCTCCCGCTCATCTTCATCTTCCCTTTGAAGATGTAATCACTGTTAAATCTTCTGATGGAACTGAAAATAGGCATAACAAACTTCGTTCCAATTGAGTTCGCAACAATTTTTTGAGAGTTTTCGATCGTCGACTTGTTATAGTTTACGCAGTCTCTGAAGCCACTTGCAAAAATGCTCATGCTGCAGCCCCACTTGAAGCCGGCTTTAACACTGGCGGGGACTCTATGGGCAAGAGATGAGAACTGCATTAGTGCAAGAACTATGGACGTGACACCGGTTAGAAAGCTGAAGCAGCCTACATGGCTAACATAAGTGTCCTGAGAAAAATTATTGAAGGAGTACTCAAGATTGTTCTTGGTCAATACAGCAGTGACAGCGGTGACGCCGATCATTAAATTTGCATTCGTTGTCACCAGAGAAAACGCAATTAGCGGAGGCCCTGAGGTTAGAAGGGCATGTAGAGGAGTTACCCCCAGTAGGTGAGAATAAGTACAGATCTGAGGGATTGATGTTAGTGAAAGAAAAACACCAGAAATCAAATTTGACCGAAAAGAAGAAGGTGCTTGGGGTTGTTGATTGACTTGATTCGGCATCTTGGGACATTTACTGGGGGGGGTGATCAGAAGATGAAGGTAGCTTATGAAATCTGCTCCTTCCAAAACACGTGCAAAACAACCCAGAAAAAACAAAAATAGCCCTATTATTATTATTACTAACCCAGACAGAAACTAATCAGGTGATCAGATGAGAAGTAGTCCGTTAAATAACCAGAGAACCTCTTTAGAGGATATTGAACTGGTTGACAGTGGTAACTCACCTTCTACAAGCTTGTCTCACACTCGAGCAAGCATTGCTGCAAAGAGCGTAATCTTCGCCAACGCATTGGCCGCGTCGAAAAAAGACAAAAAACTCGCCGAGTGCTCTAAACCGGTGCAATGTTTTTTCTCTCCGATTTATTTCTTGATCAGCTTCATCTTGGAAATCCTTCCTGAATACACAATGAGCCCTCTCTTTGCGATTTTTTGGTACGGGTATAAAAAAGGTCTCAACGTGATTCGCCACCGCTACCTCTTTCCCCGCGGTGATTCTAAAGCGATCCCACTTTCACTCATGTTAATCCTCTGGGTGTTGGACACTTGCCAGTGGATTGCAGCTTACAAATTTTTCACAGAAAGCGAGAAAATGCGCAAAAATGGCATTGACTTAGCTGAATTTGTAGTATTCATGGTAACGATTGCATTAAGAAGCGCCGTGATATCCACGAAATATGCCTATTTCTCCAAAGAAGAACTCCAGGCATTGCTCTCACCAAACGGGTGGGATGACGTTAAGGCAGCGAAGAAAATGCTTCTCGCTGGTTGGTGCGGTAACCCTAGATCGAGCGAATTACTGGAAGAATGCCTGGAAACTGCTTGCGATGCGGCGAGCGTCAATTTGTCAAAGGCAACTTTTACGATGGTTTCGCCTTGTGGAACGAGCCAGAAGATTATTTCTGCGAAACACTTAATGGGTAGGATCGTTTATAAATGCTTCGGCGAGCCGCTTGGAAACACCTCTAAAAGTCGCTGGTGTTGGGTCTTCTTATGCGCTCTCTCCCCGAATCTTTTACGGTGGACAACAGCAAATCCCTGGGGTGAAGGAAATTTCGAGACAAACTTTGTGGTTCTAGTATTTTTTGCAACAAATATAATCTTCGGATTCAACACATTAGCATTCGTAGTCTGCAGTGAGCACGACTTCAAACGAAGGCGGAAAGCGGCCTGCTTACTATCTGACTTAATTAGCAGCGGGGGCGTAGCAGTGGAAGATTTCTTCAGCAACAATGGAAGAGAAAGTGCTGGGGACGTCATCATAAAGTCTGATTGCTTGAAGCGCAGCGATTTCAGCAATTTTGGTAAGGTTTTCTTCGATATCCGGGACGCCAACAATGCGTACAGCTGGATGCTCTTGCGGAGTTCTCTTCGAATCTACGGAGCAAACTATTATGAACGTTGCCAGGTGAGCAATCAAAAGCGAGGAAGCCCTGCAGTTTTGACTTTTCCACATTTTAAAAATCGCTACTCACCGTTTTCATGCGTAAATCTCTCTCTCTCTCTCTCTCTCGCTATTCACGCTCGCTCAATGTAGCTCTTTATCAGTTACTATCTCGCCGTGGTGACAGCTTATTTGGTATACGTAAACATTCAGTATTGGGGGCGAACGCCGCACTTTGGCTGTGGGCTGGTTCAGATGGTCTTGGTTTCTGTGAGCGTAGGTGTTGCCTTTATGAAGAGTTTAAAAGAGGCCACCGCATTACAAGATAAAGTGTCTGACGACCGCCTTTTGATCAAGAAAGAGTTGCTGCTTATCTCAAGAGAGATCATTTCGCTCAAAAGTGATGGTATTGACGATGGGGCGACGAAGAAATCAAAGAGTTCGTACAAAGAAAGACTCGATGAGGCTCGGGAGTTTTTGCAAGTTTCTGACGATTTGATACAATTCGAAGAGGAAGAGAAGGACCCGACAGCGATTGCGGGCGTAAAAGCAGACTCGAGCTTGGTCAACACTTGCGTTGGCACCTTCATCTCTCTGGCTCTGTTCGCGTATGAGGGCCACAACAATTCTGATTGCAGCTACGACGACGGATTTTACCTGTGCGATGCAGAATAAATGCCAGGGTATAGATAGATGTTATAGATAGATAGAGAGAGAGAGAGTTAACGTTAAGCCTCAACACCGAATAAAGAATAGAGAACAGGTCGCTTTTCTGCAAAAACATTCACATTCACCCGCCATCATGTAATCCATGATGGATATCACTATCGCATATTCCACTACTTTTTAAGCCATCCCCGTTAAGAAGCGACCCTACAGATTGGATCGACATAAGGACCGCACTTGCTCCAGTTATTGTTCCCATCGAGAGCGCAATCAAACTTCGCCGGCCGCTTTTCGAGATAATCCTGTTCAGAACCACCTGGCCGAAAATAGTGCAGACTAAGCCCAAAATAAAAAGAAGGATGGCGTAATCAACCTTTAACATATCAAATGCAACGAAGCTGATAGTCGCCGTAGAGCTAGTGAACAGGATCATTGTCGCAGCTGTTCCGCTCGCAACTTCCGGTAAGCAATTTAAAGCTAGCATCAGGGGTCCATTTATAATCCCGCCCCCGATACCGAACATCCCGGCACAAAGACCACTCAGAATAGCAATCGAAGGGTATTTTGCGGTAGTATTTTCGTCCCATGCGATGTCCCCTTGCAGATAAGTGTATTTGACTTCTTTTTTGTCGAGATAGTCCCGAAGCAAATCCTTCCTAGACGAGAGGGCTGTTAACAAGCAAATCGGGAGGTTCAAAAATCCAATAAACCACCAAATTGTCGTTCCACATTCCATCGCTAACTTCCGTAAAAGCGTTACCACCAAAACAAGTGAGAACATTACCGATATTTTGCCAAGGATTACTTTTGGGAAGAAATCATACTCTCTTGCCAGAATCTTTTGAATGGTTCTGTTGCTCTCGTCCATCTCGCTATGCGGATGATTGTTATTGAAATCTTCCATCGTTAGATATCGACGAACAACTGGCACCGATGACTCCATCGAAGTCGAATCCTTGTCACCACCTGGTGTGATCATCTCCAAATTGAGGGTTGGCGACTGAGCGGGGGGATTCAATATTTCTCCCTTATTCTCCAACTTGTACTGCTTCAAACCCTTCCCTACAGTCTTATACGTCGTGTAGACAAGCAGAAATACGAGCAGCACGCTAGTAACCAAGCTAGGGGAAACTTTGTTAATATAAGTGCCAACAATTGCTCCAATGATTATCATCGGCTGGAACACACTCATGAGGTTGTAGTCGATAACTGGCCTTCCGACACATAAAGGGTGCGACTTTCTTCGATTGAAGTAAAAATTCCCTATAGCGCCACCAAAAATTGTGATGTTTGAGAGGGGTATAGCAAGCTCTGGTGTGAATTTGCCAAAGATGATGAATATTGGAACAAGAATCCCCCCCCCCCCGATACCACCACCAGCTGCGATGGAAAGCCCGACTGAGGCCATAGACACCATAACGGCATCATCTAAATTTAATGGCAGAAGATCCTTATGCACCATTTTCTTATTTTAAATTAAGTTAACTCCCTTATGCACCATATTCTCATTTAAGTTGACTCTCGCTCTCTCTTCGAACTTCGAACTCTCGATTTTTTTGACCGGGGTTTACAAACAACAGAGAGAAACAGTATTGTGGCAATTAATTGACAGCTGCGGTATGGTCTGACTGAGCTGTTAGTTAGCACTGGCTGACGATTGTTATTGTCAAATCAATTGTCTTTGACCCTTTTCTTTATTCTCTCTTTTCGCAACCCATACGGCATTCTCTCTCTTCCAAAATGCCGGGTTCCTCTCCACCACCAGCCGACGACGAGTCCAAGCCCATACTGATCTTGAATCCCAATGCAAAGAAACCACCCCCAAATCCTCCAATTTCTCCTAAACGGATGAGTTCTCCGGCCAAATCCCCTGTTGCCTCAATTAACAACAGCAGCATCAACCCCTTCTTGACCATCCCCGGCTCTCCCCAAAGTCCCCAAACTTCCTCCATCTTGACTGATGGTAACAACACTGAAAACAACTCCCCTTCTCCCGGAAAGCGTGCCGAGAAGCAGAACGTTGCTGCCGGACTCACTGCTTCTAAAGGATCCCTGGGCTCCCACAAAAAGAAGAAGAAGCCCCCACATCATCTTTTCCCTCCCCAAGTTCCTAAGCAGAATTTCGCCGCTTTATTGACCGAGCACGGGAGTTTCACAGCTGCTCGAAAAGCACTCCGGCACAGGCAGGACAAGTTGCAGCACGAGGAGATCCGAAAGAGGGAGGCTGATTTTGGGGAGAGCCATCTGGGGGCTCTATTTGACGAGACTGTGAGGCTTTCGGGGATCGCGGGGAACCCATCTGTAAATACCGTCTTTGAGAAGATGGACGAGGTACTGGAAATGTCTAAGAAGCAGCAATTCAAGGATAACAACAACAAAGAGCGGGACATAATTATTGCGACCCGTCGTTCATGGACGAACGGTGAACTGAATCTCCCTCAAAAAAACCTGGACGCCTTCCCCCCTTACGTCGCCTCTACTGTGACTCTCCAGCTAGCACCCCCCAAGAAGATGTCCCTGGCCCGCAATAACTTGGCTTCTCTCTTCTCTAGCCGCACTCCTCAAATATCTTGCCACCATGTGAATTATCTCACGGAGCTCGACTTGGGGAACAACAACATTGTCCACTTGCCCCACGACATAGGCTTTCTTCAGAATCTCCGCCGGTGCAATCTCGAGCGAAACCGATTGCAATCCCTCCCAGACTCCCTTCTCCTTCTGAAAGATCTCAAGGTCCTTAAGCTGTCCCAGAACAACTTTAAGGAACTACACGTGCGCATTGGGGAGCTATCTGGGTTGGAGCATCTTGACCTCTCGAACAACGTAATTAACATGCTTCCACCGACCCTTCCCAGGCTCCGGCAGTTGAAATTCCTTGACGTCAGCAGCAATGGTCTCGCCCACCTCGCAATACAACCCATCCTCCAGGAGTACGAAGATCGCTTGAAGCAGGAAAAAAATCTCGCCGCTGCGAAAGCTCGGGCAAAAAACGGCGTTTGGGACGAGGTTTATGACCGGGTAAAGAAGCAAACATGTTATTACAACAAATTAACAGGCGTGGCTTCCAACACCAAACCCATCGAGGTGGAGCTGGGTGACGAGATGGAAGACCCCTTTGCATTGCCAGAGCGCCTTAATAGATTAATCTCCCAGAAAGAGGCGCCAACGGAATATATCGAGCGACGGAAGATTCTAGCATCCCAAGGGACGAATGAGTGGAACCTTGACATGGACCCTTCATCCGGCAGAATTTTTTATAAAAACAATGTTTCTGGTGAGCAACAATTTACGATCCCTCCCTCTCTTGACACAATCGGGGGGTTGGTTTCTCTCAAGCATTTCAAGGCGAATCAAAACTTGATCCGCAAGCTCCCTGACAGTATATGTAGGATGACAAAGATGGAGGTCCTCGAGGCCAAGAACAATTACCTGGACGCACTTCCTGAGGACCTCGGGAATCTCACGAAGATCAAACGAATGGTATTGAATCAGAACGAGATCGCCACCCTACCTGAAAGCATGGCGGAGTGCACAAGCCTGGTCGAGCTTCAGATGACGGGTAATTACGTGGAGAGATTTCCCGATTTTATCAGCAAGTGTAAGGCTCTCAAGAAACTGATGCTTGGCAACAACTTCTTGAAAATACTACCCTACTCTTTGGGGTTCCTGACCAGCCTGCAGGAATTGCAATTGTTTAACAACCCGCTAATCGACCCCCCGTATGAGACCGTTATGGAAGGCTTGGAACAGACTCTTTACTTTTGTCGACAAAAGTACTGGGCGCGAGTAAACGGTCCTCCTCCTGTCGTCGAGATTCATGCCAGCGGAATTGGCAACGAGTGCCTAGAACTCCAGCCGGAGTTCCGCGACCGCCTTAAGCAAATGATAATAAAATCCGAGGAAAGCAAATCTCTCGAACTGCAGCAGCTGAATATAACCGAGATACCTCCCGATGCATATAAGCTTGTGGATATGAAGAACTTGGATCTGTCAAGGAATGACTTCAGTCGTGTTCCGCTGGTTTGGGCCGACGAGCGGTACGAGGAAGAGGACGAGGAATATTTGAACTTCATATCGCTCAACTCAATCTATTTGAAGAGTTGCGGTATTCGGGAGATTCACAAGAGTATACACCATTTGCACAATATAGTTGAGCTTAATTTGGAGGACAACAAGATAGAAGTGCTACCCAAGGAATTTTGTCGTTTGAGGAGGTTACAATTTTTGAATTTGAGCAAGAACAGGCTGTACGACTTGCCCCAGGAGTTCGGGAACATGGTCGATTTGAGAGAGGTGATCCTGGACATCAACCGTCTTGAGTTCTTCCCAACTAGCATCGGTAACTTGCGACACCTAGAAACGCTGTCCGCGAATCGCAACTGGCTGTATAAAATCGACCCCAATATTGTCGAATTGAAGAATCTGATCGAGCTGAATCTGGATGCGAATTTCATCACGACATTGCCCGAAAGTATTGGCGAGATGAATTTGACGGCACTTCGCCTATCTCACAATAGGCTTGCGTTCTTGGAAGACAATTGCTTAAGGCCCAATCTAATCAATAGCCTGGCGATCTTTTGGGTGAGCAGCAACAATCTGATCGAGCTCCCTCAGAGTTTCGTTGATATGAAATGTTTGGACGACATGAAGATCGAATACAACCCGATGCGCTCTCCGCCGATGGATCTAGTGCAAGAGGGGATGCAGACGGTTATGAGGTATTGTAGAGTTAGAGCAAGTCGAGTCAACGAGTTGAAGGAATTGTTGGTTGACGCCGGTTTTGAAACAGACAAGAGCAATTACACACCCGAGTCAAAGAATGTGCTGACGGGAGAAACAGGATTCTTAACTCCTGATGATCTGAAGGAGTTTGATGATGCGGTGAATTGTTTTTTGAACGGAAAGTATTACTTGTACCCTGCACCAGCGGGGGAGATGGTTGACAAGGTGGAGAATCTTCGTCACGAGAGAGAGTTTGTATTCTATCACATGATACTTGAGAGTCTACTGAGGACAATGGCCGATGAGGTAAAGAAGAGAGAAGTCAACGACCCGTTGAATCCTGCGCAGTTCAGTGAAAACTGCTTACGAGACGACATCGTGAGGCCATGGGGGCGGAACAGGGAGCAAGTAAATTGCTATGCTGTTCCAATCAAGGTGCTCCTCAAGGAGACGGAACCCAATTTTTATGTCAAGATTTTCAGGGAGTCTTTGTACGACTATGCCAAAGAATCGCTCCCTGACACGATTTTTGAGTACAACAACGAGGTGCTAAAGGACGCTCTGAATAATTTTGAGAGCCCGTACGGAATGGTGGCGGGTTTCGACAAAGTGGGTTATGACGTTTGTGAGTGCGTGGACGACGACAACAACGAGTTGAGACACTTTCCTTGCACTATTCCTAGCTGCGTGATCGTGAAAACGATATATACGGCGGCTGAAAGCAAAAGGAGAGCGGACGAAGAGACAATATTGGAGAGTTATTTCAGCACCTTTGAGCAGAATATCTACAAGTGGCTCGAGGACATGAGCGGAAAGAAATCCATTAGGGCGGAGATAGCAATAAGAATAAAGCAAACGAAAATCAATCTGGAAATGGCCAAGAAAAGACTTGTAAATTTGACTGAGAAGAATCTGGAGAACAGCAAAGACTTGCTGAAGGCGGCGGAGCAGAGGAAGAAAGACTTCGAGGACGGTAAGCCGTTACCATTTCATAAATTGGAGAGTCCCGAAGAAGCAGTCAAGGTGGTTGATGATGCTGAGGAGGCAGTAAAAAAGGTGGAGAGTGATATAGAAGAAGTCAAAAGCGAAATCAAGGCGTTGAAAAAGAGGAGCGGGATGAGTTCGACGTTTTTTGCTGACGAGGCCACGGTCGATCTGAACAAAAAGATGTGTCATCTGCTGTACAAGAAAGTTTACAATTACGGGAGGGAGCAGGCGAAGCAGAAAGGATGGCGGAGGCCCTGGGATGGACCCGACGGACAGCATTTTATTGATTACCAACTTGAGAGCAGCAATCCCAGAAAACTGGCGGGAGAGGGGGGCGAGTTGCCAGGAGAAGACAAAAGAGAAGATGGCAGCGATTCCGAAGAGGAGGACGAGGAAGAGATTGCCGCTGATTTTGCGAGTGCCGAGGCATTTGAATCATCAATCAATAAGATACTGAAAATGAAGAGCTTCGACTGGACTGACACCCAGGACATGAGCATTTATGATAATGCGCCGTACACAAGATACAACAACACCATGGGAACAAGGATTAACCGGTACACGAGGAATTTGGCATCCACCCTAACGGACTTCAAAAACCAGCAGCTGGCCAAGGTTGGGCTCGGGTAAAGGGTAAATGTGATGTGATCGGATGATAATTTGTAGCAATGAAATGTGTCTATTTTTTGGCGCTAAAAAAAATCTAATCTGTCTTACGCACGAAATTACCGATCGCATTTGCACCTCGGGGGAGCAAAGTAATATCCTTGAAAAGCCGCTTCAGGGAAGATATTTCATTGACACATTTGGAGCACATCTCGTCATGAACTTTCTTTGCCGACTCGATTTTCTCTCTCATTACTTCGTTTATTTCGTCGTCTATTTCGTAATTATCACCCGAAATTGGAGCCGCTTTTTCATTTTCGGTCGGATGGGCGAGAAGAAGCTGCTGAACTTCGCTTAGCTGTGTAAGCGAGCCTTTTCCGATCTCGGAGAGGTATTCTGAGTACACTGGGAAGCCAAGAGCAATGGAAGCATTGTTTATGACAAAGCGAAGAAAAAACTCGACATCCTTCCCCCATATTGAGTACCATGAAATAATTTCTCTTGGCTCCGCCCGGGGCGAAAAGAGCTCGTCGAATAAAGCTTTGACAGTGATCTCACAACTATCGGCAATTTCAGGGGCCACCTTACCAAAGACCAACCCCCAGCACCCAGAATCCCCCCTGTGGTTCGCTTGGAGAAATGGAATGGTGGTCGCTAAGAGATTGGGGAATCGGACGATGTAACCTCGGATCTTGTCATTTGACGTAACAAGAAGCAAAATGACTCGAGATATGGTAATTTTGCAGTCGCTGAAAAGGGCGGAGTGCTCAACCTTGTAATCGATCATCTCGGTTAGCTTGTTGGTCGTGAGGCAGAGCTCCGACAAGAGACGAGATTCAATTATTTGCGCTGCAGTCTTGTCTACGAGGGCTTTTGCCGTCAAGATAAAATCAAGGCACGAGCAGACTACGTCTATCATTCCGAGAATAATTAGTAGATCATCATTCACAAAGACAAAATCGCCTCTTTTCCCAAGTTTCTGGGTACTTTCATGAAGAATAGAAGCAAACGCGGCGAGTGTTTGCTTCGTAGAAAATGTGGAAACAATTGCAGAGGTAGATTTAATGGTTAGAAGGGATTTATGCACGGTCAGATTTGTGAATATCATCATACACAATGGCGAAGGGAACACGAGATCCATTATGTGGGAAAGGAAGGGAAAAATTTCATCGTCAAGGACAGATTTTGAAGATAGGATTCGATCCCGCCAGCAGAGGATCGCATGCGTGTAGGTGGGTGAATCTCGCTTATAACTCCGCCGCAGCAGTGGCTCGAACACTTCACTGATGTAATCGCTGGAGCAGCCGGATATCAATTTACTTGTCAGTCGGGTTGTCAGCTGTTGGAGGTAAAGACGCACATCATTCTTTGAGAGAGCAGAATTTTGCCGAGGTGTGGTCATGGCAGCTACTGTTCTACTACTAGAGAGTATCTCATTTTGTTGATTAATCTGCTTCGACTTCTCTACTTCAGTGCAACCATCTTCATACTCAAAGTCAGAGTCATCGCTCTCAACAGCAAACTTTTCTTCCATTGAGTCTTCTTCGGTGGTTTCTGGAGCGTCAAAAAATCTGCTGTTTTCAGGAGTTGCGTCCTGAGAGACTGAGACTTCACCCCCCCTCCAGCTGCCCAAAAAATTTCCTATGGGCCCTGAAATCACCTCCTTACCACAGTCGTCTCCATCATTGCCACTGTCACTGTCACTGTCAAGGTCCAGAAGCAGCTGCAACGGCCTGAGGAAGAACACCCAGCAGCGAAGCTCACTAAAACCCTCCCACCAACACTCTCCCTCGCCAGATTCCACCTTCGCAATAGTTTCCAGAAATTCAGCGGATAGACCCGGAAAATTGGTAATTAAATTACGGAAATGCTGTGTTGTGTGTTCGTGAAGGAGAGGCTGATATGTTGTCAGGTATAGGTAGAGATCTTCCGTATTCGTTTCGTCAGGGGACGGAATCGGAAAGGCCGACATCCCTCCAGTCAATTACCGGAATGGCGGACAGAGTAAGACAATATTTTATAAAACCAATTTTTGCCAGCTTTATTTTTCGTCCGGAGTTTAAAAACATATAGTAAATCAAAAGGCTCTGTCCGTTTTTTCGTATAGAGTGAGTCGGTCGGATTTTCACGTGGCCAGAAAACCTCAAACATCAAAAATTGTACGCAACTGGATTGAATATAACAACCGAGCATCTGAATTGAAATTTCAAAGAAACAAAGAAACATAATGGCAGGCATGATGACCGCCCGCGTGTCCCAAGAGAACTTCGATGAGGTTGTGAAAGAGAACATGGAAGACTTTGAAATGTCTCCTGAGGACGCAGTAAAAGACGCCATTGATCAATTTCACAAGCAGGGTGTCTCCCTGGACAATCTGGACCTCTCCCCCCCGACGGACGAGAACCGCAAAGAGCGTGCCGATTTCAACGCCGCCTGCGAGATGCTGGATGAATGCGTCGCCGGTGATGGTGCCGTTGTTGTTGGATCTCTTGATGTCGATTCTGTCATTTCTGCCCTGGACACCATTGAAGCTCTCAGCACCCCAGATGGGGAGGCGCCAAAAGCTCCCAAAGGATACAAGATTATCACAAAAGATAGTATCTACCGGTCGCTTCTCGTGACAAACAGTGGTATCTTCACACTCATGTCATTTTTGGGTGTTACAGCAGAGTCTAAAGCTGCTGCTGATGACGACGACGACGAAGATGGCCCGCCCCAGATTAGCGACAAGAAAATCCTTCCTACCACATCCTCTTCTACGAATGATTCTGGCCCCTGTCGTCAGATCCTTTTGGCTACGCTCTCCCTCCTTCGCCTTCTCACCAAGGAGTCCCAGGAGCTCCGAGACAAGTTCCTCGCCCAGAAGCTTGTCATCAGGCTTCTTGGGGAGAAATCATGGAGAGAGGACGGGGAGGTTTGCGCCAGTCTCATCGCGCTCGTCAAAATTACCTGCAAGGTGAGAAAAAAATTCGATTTTTTTTGTGCGTAAATCGTTCAAACATAACTTCTAACCATTCCCCCCTCCAACACAACACATTTACAGAACACTGAAAGCAACAAGGGCTACTTTTGCACGGGCGGGGGTATTAATGCCCTCATGTCTTGCGTTGATTTCCACCTTGAGACCAAGGAATCCAAAGTCTTGGGGGAGGTGTGTATGACTGTCGGAGTTTTGTGCAAGTTCGACGACTATCGGAAAGAAATGAGCAGGTGAGTACAATTTTGTCAAATCTTTCATATGCTAATTCCTTCAGCTACAAATCCCTGACCCGGTTTTGTTTTTATTTACGCCAAATCTTTGTCTATTTGTCAATTTGTCAATTTGTCAATTTACAGTGCCCATGATAACGCCAAAGAAGTGAGTAATCTAGGCTTCATCCCGGTTCTGCACAAGATTGCTGCCCTTAGCCACTCCCAGGAAAATCTCCAGCTGGCTGTTGCTGTTATGAACGCGACGCGAGTTTTGTCTGTGAACGACGAGATCGTCCAGACCGTCGTCGCGTCTGGACTGCTCGACTGGACCAGGGTTTCCCTGCAAAAATACACCGACTCGCCCGGACTCGTGAGCGCAGCCATTGGTGTCTACAGGAACATAAGCGGGAACGATGAAATCAAGAGTAACCTCTGCACCAATGGAAGTCTGGATGAAATGCTGAAAGGAATGAAGAGGCACCAGTCCTCTACCAGCGTTCAGGAACACGGCTGTGGAACTATCGCAGCTATGGCGCTTCGCCGCCCAGAGAATGTGTCGATAATTGTTTCTATGGGAGGACACACCTCCGTTGCCACCGCAATGAAGCAGCACCCAAAGCACGTGGCGCTACAGCGCCAGGGTTGCCTTGCAGTTCGAAATATGATTGTGAGAAATCAGGATCTAAAGGAGGTAATACTGGAAGCCGGCTTCGAGCCAATATTGAAAGCAGCTGGACAGTTTCAGGGGTCTGTTGACGAAGCTTATGCCGCTCTGAGAGATCTTGGCTGCGAGGGCATTGGCATGAAAAAGTACGACGAGACCGGCAAAGAGATCAAACTGCAAATGTTTGGGGAGAAGAAAGCCAACTTTAACAGCTCATTGATGGAGACCAAAGATATCGAGAACAGGGTCAATGCAAATGCCAAGGCCCCCGCCCTGAGCAATCCAGAGCTATTTTAGTGGGAGGAGAAAATAAAATCGGAGAGGCGCCAAAAATAGTTTGTTTTGCTATCTCTGTCCTTATAACTGCTCGTTCTTCACCTACTATATTTTTAACTTTTATTCGCAGCCTTTAAAACATCCACAGCCTCTTCCAAAATCTCGTCAGTTTTGCAGTAAGCAAACCGCAAGATATTCTGAGCATTGTCTATGTTGTCAAGGGAATAAAATGCCGACGGAGGAATCGTGCCGATCCGCTTCTCGATACACAAGTAGCGCGCCAAGGCCCAGTCGCGAGGGAGAGGATTTGTAGTGGGAGCAGCAGGGGAATCAAAATTGGTGAGGTAAGCGGAAGGGAGTTCGATGTTGCTGGTGTCGGCACAGATAAAGTAACCGCCGTTAGGGGCAATTGGGTTCATGTTGGCTGCCAATAGAGCGTCGCAAAGCTTGTCACACTTTCTCTTGAACGTAGCTGAAAGCCAATCGTAGTAGTTACTGTGATTTTCAAACGGCTTTTCCGCCTCCTCAAGAGCAATTGCCACGGCCTCCTGATTGGTTGTGGGGATGCTGAAACAACACCACTGCTGCACCCCCGTGATGCATTTGATGAGGTGAGACGGTCCAACTGCCCACCCAACCTTCCATCCAGTAGCACTGAAGGTCTTACCAGCGCTAGATAAAGTAAGAGTGCGGTCGAACATGTCCGGGAGCGAGGCAAAGTGTATGTGCGGGGAGCTATCAGGGTCAAAAACAATCCTATCATACACCTCATCTGTGACAACTGTCAGGTTAGGGTATTTCAGTACTATATCCCGGATCTTCTCCATCTCGGAGAGGGAAAACATCTTCCCGGTGGGATTGTGGGGTGTGTTTAATATCAGGGCTTTGGTTTTTTCACTGATCTTCGACTCCAGGTCGTCAAAGTCAAGGGCGAACGCATCGTTGGCGTTTTTCTTATTAGGAATGGTGCGCAAGGGAGAAAATTTGGGCACTCCGCCCGCAATTTTGACCTGAGCAGCATAAATGTCAAAGGCAGGCTCGAATAATACAACTTCATCTCCAGGATTCAGGAGGCCCTGCATCGCCAGGTAAAGGACCTGAGTGCAACCGACGCCGCTCGCAATTTCCGTCATTTGATCCACCTCCCGACCAAGCTCACGGGAGTACAGTTCGGAGAGAACCTTCGCAAGTCGAGGATGGCACTCAGGCCGGGTGTATTGATTAGACTTTATGTACCCATCATTCTCCTTGGTGTTTGCAGCAGTTGACCATGCATCAAGACAAAACAGAGGCGGTGCGAAGTTTGGAAAGCCTTGACCAAGGGTCACGGCGTTATGCTCTGCAGCGAGGGGCGAAAACTCAGTCCAAACTGTGGGATGATCCAGCCCGTTGAGCCTGGATGCCTGGAAGGACGACATTGAACGAGTCGAAAATCGAGTTGGGGGACGAGTCAAATGTTGGAGGCGGGACAAATACTGAAGTAATCTCATGTGCTAGTGGGCTAAACAAGTGGAACACAAGCAAAAAAGAGGAGGCTGGGCGCGTAGCGGGTTTCAAAGCAAGTGACAGCGGTATTTTAAATGCGAAAAAAATAAAATTATAAGTCGGTGGCACAAACTCACGTTCCACTCTCTGATTGCGCTGACCCTTCTCTCCAACTTTCTGTCGACGGACTTGCCCCTGTTGATGTCTTCCCTCCCTCTCGCTGCATTGAACGTGGTCGCGAACCACCTCGAGGGCACTGAGATCGACACCCTCCGAAAGAGGAACTTAATGCTCGAAAAGAACCTTAGGGCCCTCCAGAACCAGACCCACGCGCATGAGGAATGGTACTGCGACCTCGTCTGGGCGGCCCGTAGCGATGGCGAAGACGAGAGAGTCCTCATACGTGGCAAGTATGAGGGTGCCGAACTCGACAGAATGGAGCAGGAGCTTGCGCAAGTATCTTCGCAAGTATCCCCTGAAGTGGTGCACTGGCATCATGGATTCAACTCAGGGATGCTCGCAGCCTCGAGGTTGTACAAAGCCTTTGCCCACGCCGGCACCCAGAGGTCCGAGTGCTTCGGCGAAGATTCAGATGAAGAAGGTGAACCTGATCCAAATCCGGACGGCGACAGGGAGAATGCGCTAGAGTTTTTCCCTATGCTCGACACCCCCTAGGGGGGCGGTGGGCTGTGGGCGGTGTTACTACGCACGCTTCGAGAGAGGGAAGTAGGGGAAGTTAGGGGCGAAAAAAGATGAGAACATTACAATTGGGGGCACGAGAAAAGATAAGAATCAACGTGTCAAACAGGTGTGGAATACCAACGGTAAGCAAGAAAACTAAAAGAAGAGGCAAAAACAACTACTTTAATTTCAAGTGAACCAAACAACCAGGGGCTTTTAGCCGTTTCCACAGAACAGATACAGACAGCGCGCCTCTTCCTTTTTTTCATGAGCTGCTCTTGTCATGAGAGCTTACTGAGCGTGTTTTTCACAACACCTTCCCACACATTATCTATTACACTCTCCTGCCAAGATTGGAGCTTTCTGTGTGGGTGTTCAATGGCCTCTATCTCACTTGGATCCTCAACGTTGCTGTCCTCAGGGTCGATTCCGAGCAACGCCTCAACAACTCGCAGTCCGCAGAAAGGCGTCGTTACCTCACTGTACCCTCCCTCATGGCAAAACAACGTGGGCACACTATGCGAAAGAATCGCCTTGGCCATCTTCCCGAACTGTCCGCTGGTCACCATCATGTGGCCGAGAGGGTCGTGAGTCGATGCGTCGAAACCGCTGCTCACAAGGATCAGATCCGGTTTGAAATTTTCCAGCAGAGGACCAACAATTTTCTCAATGACGTGTTGGTAAGCGCCATCTCCACAACCAGGAGGAAGCGGCACATTGACATTGAAGCCTTCCCCCCTATTTTTACCGATATTACCAGTCCCACCGCTCTTAAGCGGGTAAAGTCCGTCTTCGTGAATTCCAATCACCAGAACATCTTCCCTTCCATAGAAAATTTCCTCTGTTCCATTCCCGTGGTGAACATCGTAGTCAACCACAGCCACCCTCTTGGCCAGTTTATTTGCAATCGCATGCTGCGCCGCAACCGCGACGTTGTTGAAGAGACAGAAGCCCATGCCTCTGTTGGACTCTGCATGATGCCCAGGCGGTCGGCACAAAAGGTACCCTGATTTTGTTTGAGTTTTTGGGTCCAGAATTTGCTCGACAGCATCAATGGCACTGCCGGCAGCAAGTTCAGCGATGTATTTTGAGCCGGCTCCGTAGTGGGCGTAGTCACCTGCATCCCCCGAACAGTCAGACTTGAGGCTATCGTAATAATCAGCAGTGTGGACACGACATATCTCTTCCTTCTTTGCCCGACGCAGAGGACGGCTTGTGTCGCACTTGCTTGCCACTCCGCACACCTCGATCAAGTTCTTCACGCGTCGCTTCGTTAGCTCGTTCTCATAGTTGTGCAAGGTTGGTTGGTTGAATTCCCGGGTTTCGGGAGAAATGGTGGCAGGCTCACAACCTGCCATCGGCACCCCAGCAGTGTGCCAAAAAAAATGTTCGTGTGCAATAAAGAGAGGTCCGCTCATATTGATGACGATGATATACTGATGACGCTTTTAGATAACCCTGTTGGACGTAAAAAAATTATTCTCATCGTGTCGTCGTGTGTGCCGCAAAATAACAAGAGACTGTCTCGCCATCTGACAATAAACAAGAGACTGACTGTCTCGCCATCATCGTCATGGTAGTTATTATTGAACAAACAGCATCTGATCGATCTGTGACATCTTTGCAGTCATTTGTACATCTGCTGAAAGGAAACATTGGACCAGGCTGCCTATCACTCCCATTCGCGTACTCGAGGCTCGGTGTTCTCAATTCTATCGTCATCACTCTCCTTCTCGGTTTGGCGACATCTTATAATAGCATCTTACTGATTGGTCTGGCTAATGCTGCTCCTCCCGTGGATGAAAAAGCCGACAGTGATAAACACGAAATTGCCATGCTCCCAAGCTATCCACAAATTGGAGAGCGCGCCTTTGGAAATCGGGGCAAACGCCTCATCAAATTATCGATTCTTGTTCAACAACTATCAGTCTGCACAGTCTACTTTTCTTTCATGTCCGACAATATTGTGAAATCAATCCCTTCTGACACCTCGACCCCTCTGGGTGATCCACGTTTGATAATGACAATAATTTTACCGCTGGTTGTGCTTCTCACGAGCCTGCCTAATCTTAAGATGCTTGCTCCCCTCTCTGCCTTTGCGTCAGCCCTCCTCTTAGCCTGCTTCATAATGCTGGCGGTTTGCGGAGTAATTAACGGTGACGCTTCGACAACGAATGATGACGACGCATTAACGACAGCTGGGTACTCGCTCTCCGAAAAAGTGATAGCTACGACAGCTATCCTCTATTCCTTCGAGGGAATTTGCCTGGTTCTGCCAGTTTCCGCCTCTCTATCTCTCTCTGCAAAGTCGCGTGAGAAGTCAACGTACATAATCGCCTTGACAGTGGTGACACTTACCTTCTTGACTTTTAGCCTCGGCGCTTTGTATGCTTTTGGAAAGGTCACAGATGGGAGCATTACGGCGTATTTGATCGAGAGAGAAGGATTGTTCCCAAATGGAGGCTGGCTGATAGCTGGTGCCAATGTCACCTCGTGTATAAGCGTTCTCTGTACGTACCCTCTTCAGCTTTACCCATGTTTGGAGCTCGGGGACGAGGGGGACGGAGGAGTAGTGGATGTGTACGAGCCTGTCGGGCAAAACGACGAGGAGTCGAGGCTAGTGGCAGCAGGCGGAGCTTCGTGCAACGAAGCCAATTGGCGACGTCGTATTAAGTATATTCTCTTAACTTACGCCCTTGCAATGATCGTTCCAGATGTTGGGTTAATGATTTCATTGGCCGGAAGTGTCGCTGGCACCTCAGCTGCTCTCATCATCCCTCCTGTACTTGAGCTTCAATTGAATGGCCTCGAGAGCTCATCCTATCGGAGGATATGGCTTTTGGGAATCGTGGTTTTGGGTGTT
>Ga0115554_1000243_pt1 | contig 36534 bp, 34 predicted proteins | sample COGITO_mtgs_1104_3_FD_87283 | JGI IMG/M metagenome (GOLD analysis project Ga0115554, IMG submission 87283) | Pelagic marine microbial communities from North Sea - COGITO_mtgs_110404 | ecosystem: Environmental > Aquatic > Marine > Epipelagic | place: Germany:Helgoland, sampling site Kabeltonne... | reverse complement strand
TTAACTGTGACTGATTATTAGTCTTCCATACAGGACTAGATTTCATGTTATTAAGATACGAAATCAAAAAAATAATGCAAAAAAAAGAGGCCACCTTTTTAGACAGCCTCTTTTGCATATCTAAATAATACATTCTTATCGCTCTAACCTTCGTTCTTGATCTTTACCTTTTTGAGATTGAAACAAAGCGTCTAATCGCTTCTGTTCCCTTGTCATTTCTTTCAGGTGCTCTCTACCTACGCCGAGCGTTGTTAGTCTAAATTTTCTCTTGTCTAACCATACACCTGTAAGTATTCCTTTCCTGTGATATGGCTTGAGTTTATGCCTATTAAGTTTTGATTCTAGTTCCTCCAAACTCACACATTCTTGTGCTATCTGTATCACTTTTCGCGAAAGCTTTTCTTTCTCAGATATCTTCCCTTTTTCCTTCATACGCTGTTCTTGATGAGTCAATTTAAGCTTTAGAGTTTTAGCTTTGTTATGATCGACAAGAGAATGTGATAATTCAGGAAACTTTTCTTGTTGGAATTGTTGCAATTGGATTTTAAAGGTTTTAAACTCTTTTCTGCTGATCCGCGTTGCTGATCCATCTAGAGCAATACCAGCGATGACAAAATGAATATGGGGTGCTTCATCATAGTGAACTACGGCGACGCCCATTGTTGGTTTTGTCATCCTGTGTTTGAGATAATATTTCGCAAAGGTCTGTAGCGTATTTCGTGAAATGAGCGGATTACTCTCTTTTGCGAAGCTGATAATCTCATGACGAAGTACCGTTCGTTTTGCGTGATTAAACGTTCGCTTATCATCATTGGATTTTAAAGCTTGTACCCAATTTCCTTGTTCATAGCTTTGTAGAAATTGTTTTACTATAAGCGGTTTTCTGCCGTAGTAGCGATCTTGCATTTTCTCTTGATCGCAAACATATTCAACGAGTCTGCGGATAGCCGATACGTTACTACTTTTATGAGATAAGGCTTTAACGATCATTCAGAAGCGTATGGCATTTTTCTATGAGTGATAAGAGGTATTGGGTATCTACTGTTGTTTCTTCGTGTAGTGATTCCTCAAGACTATCTATGATTTGTAAAAGAATAATCCTAAGTGCTGTTAGAGTAACTGATTGATCATTATTTTGCTTGTTAAGTACCAAGCGCTTGATATAGGTCGTTGTGATGATATTTTGCTTCTTGGCTTCTCTTTCATATTCTTGATACTGCTTCTTTAGAATACGAAAACTAACCTGAATATATCTTTCCCGATACTGCTTGTAGTATCGGGAAAGATAGATCGCTCGCCATTCTTGCTTTGCTTGTTTGAGCATCGTATCAGTAACAACATCAACATTATCAAAACGAGATTCAAGATAGTCTTGGAGCGTATGATATGTTGTATTATTATCGCTCAATATCGGTTTCTTTATCGTGTTCTGTATCTTTTGGCAATTCTGCTAATCGTGATTGTTGTATCGGTTCATCAATACCTATTTCTTTGAAATAGAGATCACGTTCAATAGAGAGATCAAGAGGTCTTTTGATAGATTCTAAGATAGTAAGAGAGAATGTACCCCACTCATCGTAAGCAAGTCCTGTTACATACCCATAACAAATATTCGTTTCCTCATCATATTCAGTAGCATACCAACTTGCTGATCCAACAGGGTCAAAAAACTTAGCAATAACGATAGGGTCCTCTATTTCTGATTGATCGCCGACTTCCTTGAAGCGAGCAATTAATTCGGGTGTGATAAGTTTCATGATTATTGTTCTCTATCGTGATCCTGATCCTTTCCCTTTTCGGTATGTATTCCCTGTAACTCTGCCTCTCTGCCTAGTCGTCGTTCCACCTGGGGTTCCAAATCCTTATCTCTATCCTTATTTTTTGAAAGCTGGACAAGTTTTTTACGCGACTTATCAAGCATTGCCATTCTCGCTTTGTGCAAGGTGGAGAGTTCTTTGAGTAATTCTTCCTTGCTCGTAACGTGATTAAAGTTTTCAATCTTTAAACTTTCAAAAGCGTTTGTATAGGGATTAAAAGTGGTAAGTTTTCCATCATTATGAAAATGATAATGGGTAAACTCTTGTACCACCTTACGAATGACTTTTTCGCGGAACATAACATGATGTTCGGTATGTTCAAAAAATTGATTAATAGAATTAAATCCATACTCGCCACGAATAACATAGGCGACATTTTTGTTTGAAATTTTAGGTCTCATAATGGTATATTTTAGCTGTTACTATTTTCTTTACTTATCTTTCTATACGGCTCTAAATCGATATACTGAATACTATAATCAGCTATCTGTTCCTCATTATTCTCTCGCAATTCTTTATTAAGATTCTTTATCAATCTTCTTTGCTTATACGCAGGAATAGCTTTTACCTTTAAGGGCTTTTTACCATTCGCAATAACCAGTATCTCCCCGTCCATTTCTCGAATTTCAGAGGCAGTCATCAGCGATCGTTTCACTTTCTGTTTTGTCTCCTTATCTGTATAGGTGTAGTTTCCTAAGAGTTTTTCTAGTTCAAAAGCCTTTTTCTCACTGGCTCCGTGATAGCATTTGACATAGCAATTCTGAAGGATATTATCCTTCAACTCTTTGTATGACGAAAGTTGAGATTCATCTTGTAATGCGATAAGTTGCGGAATAAGGAACTTACGACTATTACTAATAATTTGACTGTAATTTGAAAGTCCAGGAATAAGGCTAGAAAACTCATCCAATACATTCATTATTGGTAAATCAGTCTTAGGGTCTGGCAAGCTTGAAAAAGCAAAACGGTAGAAGGATTGTAGGATGAGCGATATCATTGGCGAGTAGAAATCTGCATCACTTACTGGCGATTGGATGAAAAGCACATGTGGCGCTTTTCTAAAATCTATAAATGATATATTTGTGACCGAGGTAAGATCAGCAAGTACAGGATTATCTCCGAGCCAACTCAACACACTGAGAGCTGTTGCAGTAATTGATTTAAGTGTTTTTTCTGAATTACCTGATAACGCTAAAAACTTTTGCCATGTTCTCTCACTTGCTTTTTCTGCCATATATCGCTCTATAACTTTAGGTTCTCCTTGATAGGCTAGTATCAAACGATAGACATTGCCAAGATTTGCATGTACGATGCTTTCCGATTCAACGACGTGTTCAATAAAAAGTGAAAGGCAATCTTCTGCACTTAACGAAAAGAAGTCTTGCTCCTTAGAAGCAAAGCCCATTAAGGATTTAGTTACTTTTCTCACTTCGGCAATATTACCTTTACAGCCATCGAGAAGGTTAATATAGACATCCCTTTTACGGGTAAGATTCATTTCTAGTGCTGTAACTCCAATTGATAATAAATGTGGAATTGATTGTGATAATTCTCCGCTGTTATCATTCACTATTGCTGAATATTCAATTTTTTGTCTGAGAAGTAATGGCAAGACATGTACCTGTGATTTGCCTTTCCCTGATCCTGCTATTACTGCACAATTTTTAGAACTCGTAGTCATATCAAGCGAGTTTTTGCCGTCAATAATAAATCCGTTATTTCTTTTGCTGATAAGCTTGGAAGCATCTCCAAACTCAGTATCTGTGCTGTGATCTTTATCGAAAAGTCCTTCCAGCCCCGTAAAGAGACTGGAGAGAAGTTCTATTAGACCTTCGATTAATATTTTCATGATTTTTATTTTTTTATGAGATGAATTTTTCAGTGATTTTTACGAGAGTTTCTGCTAACATCTGTAATAGCTTGGCGGTAGTATATATTGCCAGTAAAATCAGTTTCCATAGAGCAGATACAATTTGCTTTAGATATTTAAAAAATATGCGTCCTTTATGTGCCATTAGTTAATGTTTATTTGATTATCGATTCCTACGTGAATATTTATTCCTTCTGGTTCTAGGACCTTCCTGTAGAGCAGTACCATTTGTGAAAATAGTTTTGCATCTCTGACAGACGGACGATGAACAATACGGATGTTGATACCTGAAAAATCTGTATCAGTATCTATTTCCCGTTCAAAAAGCTTTGCTGCTTTTTCAAGATTTTTAAAAAGCTGAGCTTGTGATTGAGGGTCATAGACAGAAAAGAAGCTATGTTCTTTTAAATCTGAGAATAACCACAATTCTCTGTTTCCTTCTTTTTTAGAAAGTTTTTCAAGCTCGGTAACAACCGTTCTAAAAATATCAGAGCGTTCAAAAGAATATTCCCTTTTGTTCTGCATCGCAAGACTATCAGAGAACTGTTTATAGAGTAATCGGTTCTCTTTTCGTCTGGTATCTTCATTTGCGAGGATTCCTGTTTCTCCTTTACCTAGAACAAAGCACTGCGAAGTAGCATACGGCGTATCTCCAATAATGCTATAGCAGAGTTCCAACGCATCATTAGGAGAATGTTTAGGCAATCGTTTTAAGAGATAATCTGCAGTTGGTGGGGTAACAGCATCTTCTGTCCTATCAATAAGGAAGCTAAAGGTTCTGGTCTGTAATTGTTCGCTATCGCTACATCCTATAAAGAATGTTACCGCAAATAATAAAATAATCGTTTTCATAATGTGTTGTTTAAAGGTTTTGGATATCAATATTTTCAAAATAGATAGTAAGTGGCTCTGGCGTTTCTGAAAAGCACTTAGGCGTTTCATCATTCTTTCGGGCAATGATCGCCTCTGAACACCATAGAGCAAACACGCGCATATATTCGCTCGATACGATGCGCTCGTAATGATGAGCCATGAGTACAATACCTTTAAGCTGATCAAATTTTTCGTTCTTCTCTTTGGTTAAACTCGCAAGACGTTTTTCAGCAGTAGTACATTCCTGTTGCAGTTTCTTAATCTGACTAGCAATTTTCTTATGATTTCTATAATCCGAAACTACCTGTTTACTGGGCTTATAGATAACTGTTAGTGCAATTCCGCTTAAGAACAGTATCAGGTTCAGCAATACAAAATTGTATTCTGAAATATACTCGGTAGATGTTTCTCCAATATCTGAGATCATAGACAGTCGCATCTTAGCAAAGGAGTACAGCAGTGCAGTAACCAAAGCCACAATAGATATTCCCGCTACAATCTTTGCAGATCGTGTTGAAAATAGATTCAAAATATCCTTAAAAACATGGCAGATTATAAATAGGGAGATGCCTATTCCCAAAGCTCCAATAAAAGCTGTGAGATTGTTACTTGAAATCGGTAAGAAGATTTTGAAATTTATCAGAATTTCAGAAAAAGTTAAGGCAAACAAGCACCACAAAGCAATGTTCCAATGCTTGATTTCGTGGCCTAGATTTCCTTTAAGCTCTTTAACTTCCTTTTTCTGAAGCCGCAGTTCCTGATTGGTCTTCTCTAAATCATCTTTCAAGGTTTGTTCTTCCTGCTCATAGTTCTCCTTAATTGATTTCATTTCAGAACTGATTCCAATGGCTCCAATCTTCTTATGGACTTTCTCCAAAAGATTCTGAAACGGAGATCGTATTTTAGAAATGTATAGACTCAGCTTGTCTGTTTCGCGAGGTAGTGATTTTTCGGATAGATCAATCGCAAAAGTCCTCACTTCTTGCTCAATCGTTTTTACTTCTTTTGAAAGTAGTAATTCAACGTCGCGGTTTGAATACACGGTACTCGGATTTGTCTTTTTCATGTGATTAAAAATTAAAAGGGTTAGTAAAAGAAAAGCACATCCCGATCTGGAATGTGCTGTATTGTGTGATATCAATTAGCTAAAATGTGATGCTTTAGCCATTGTAATGATGTACTTTCAGGAAACTTATTACTTGAATGTATTGCAATTAAATAGGCTTTGTTATGAAGCTTGTTTTGTTCAAATAAACAAAATGTATACTGTGAAAGCTTATGTAAACTCTCAGCATATTTAAAATAATACTTAGGATTCTTAGCAAATACTCTATGTTGACGTGCTGTTTGAAATACTAATCTGTAGCATTCTACAGCCGCAGCTATCGACTTTAAGTTATCATCACGTTTAAAGTCTAAATAGTGATACTTTCCTTGGAGATAATAGATATACATAAGAAGACCCGGATTTAGTCCATTATGATTTATTTCTGATAAAGCTTGATAGGCTTTATTTTGTCTAATAGGATTGTTAGACTTGATCTCTTCATTTAGTCTCTTGAGATAACTAAAGGTAATTCTATCGTTTTTCACCGCCATAATTATTTGTTTATATTACGGTAGCAAGTAAATAGTAATCAGTAATTTGTGATTCTAATTTACATTCGAAAACATATTCGATTTGAGAATAATCATTCTAAAATGTATTCGATTTTTAAAATTGTATTTTTTAATTAGAAAATTAAGATAAATGGTTAAAGAAAATAAGATGAATTCTTTCTGGAAGTTTCTTTATGGTATAGAAGATTTACCTATTCCAGAAAAAGGAAAAGCACATTTTACTATTACTGGACACATATTAAGTTCTTTAATGTCTGCTTTATCAGCATGGAATATAGATGATGGACTAATAATAAGTGATCCAATAAAAAATTCTACAAAAATTAAAGGATTTATAAAATATAATATTGAAAAAGAAACCCTTGCTAAACATATAAAAAGTGGAAAACTATCTATAAATGCATTCAATGCTATTTTATTCTATTATTATTTTTCATTAACGAGAAGTTATAATGATTATGATGAGAGACAAAAATCACTCGTAAACCTCATTACTTTTTTTGATACGCTTGATGCTACTGCTATTAATGCTGAGCATGTCTTTTTTACAAATTCATTATTAAATTATTTATTAATAAAAATTGGTTTGCCAAAGGTTCTAGCTGAATTACAACCTAATTTTAAATTATCTTTTTTTGAATTTGATGATAACAACGAAAAAGAAGAGTTATTCAAAAATATCGAAAGTACAGCTTCCAAAAAAAATGATGTTGCAATATCTCAAAGCATTAGAGACTACAGATCATTATTAAAAAATGAATTTAAAGAAATCAGATTTGGATATGATAGTCTTCCTGTATCGATAGAAGATGTTGTAGAACTTCCTTTTTTTATAATAGATAAAATTGAGGTGGAAAGACGTGATTTATTAATTAGAGAACTTGAGTCATTAAAAGAAAATAATGATATAGATATTCAAGCTACAAACCCAAATATATCACAACAATTACAAGATGAAATTAATAAAATTAATGAGTTTTTAAACAAAAAAAATAAACCATTAGAAGTATTGAATAGTTACAATGATATTTTTATTTCTTCTCCAGCAGGAACTGGAAAAACAACAACACTCAAATGGTTTACCTATAAATTATCTATGCAAGAAAATGTAGTTCCTATTTTTATAGAACTCCAATTTTATAACTCTAATTTTATTGATCTTATAAACAGCAGACTTAAACGATTTAATTCAAGTTTTAATAATATTTCAACTAAGTCTTTGATTCTTCTATTAGATGGTTTTGACGAATATTCTGGTAAAGAAGAGCATAAATTAATACAAGAAATCAAGGACTTTAAGAAAATATATAATTGCCAGATTATTTTAAGTGGACGTTATAAGCCTATCGGATTAGAAGGTAGCGAATTTCAAACCTATAAACTGTCTAATTTTAATCCTAACAATATTCATAGAATATTAAATAAAGTTTTCCCAGAAAAAGGGCAAGAATATTTTGAAAATCTAGAAAGAGCAAGGCTATTAGAGTTTATAAGTATTCCTCTACATCTAATATTTTTAATTTCCCACCTAGGGAGGCAAGGTCAGTTTGAACTCAGGCAGATTACTATATTATTAAAGAATAAAGGAAAGTTATTTAAGAAGGTATTAATTGATGATTTTTTAAAGGATTATGAAAATACTCAAAAAGCTAAATTACCAGAACATAAATGGAAAAAAGTAAAATCTCAACAAATTGATTTGATTTCTAAACTTGCTTATTATTTAACTTTTGAACAAGAAGATATTGAAAATGTTATATATGAAAAAGCAATCGAATATCTGGAAAATATAAGTGATGATAGTATAAGTCCTCAACAATTAATCGATGATTTTCATAAACATTCTATTTTATCTTTTAAGGGTGAGAGCCTAGGGTTTGAAATAAAAGAAATACGGTTATTTTTTGCAGCAAATTATTTAACTGGGAAGATCAATAGTATTAGAAATCATAAACAATATCGCAAAAAATTCAAGGGAGATACTGATAGTTTCTATTCCATAGAAACATATTTATTTGGACTGATTTCTCCTAGTAAAATAATGGAACCTTTAGACACTTTTATTATCAAAAAACAATTTGTTTATAACAATAAATTTATAAGACAATTGGAGTATGCACTAAAATTTATAGAAAGCGGAAACAATAGTAAAAAGTTTAAATTATTAGACAAACTTTATCTCTTAAATACTTTTAGCCTTATTCTTTTTAATGATTTAAGATATAGAATAAATGATAAAAGTAAGCCTACCAATATTACAAGTGAACTATTTTTCTTTTCAATTAGGAGGTTTAATTATATTGGTAATTATTGTGCTTCTTTAATTCCTAGGATTAATAACCATTTTCTTCACTTTTATCCTTTTATCCAACCAAAATATGAACTTTTTTTAACAAGTACTTATGAGATGAGTATTATTTTGAGTGAAGATTTATGTAGAAATCATTTTGAAGGAATAAAAATGGATAAATATGAATACAAAAATTATAATTATTCCCTATATGAAAACAGCACATTTGTAGATCATATCGACAATACTCCAAATTTGTTATTCTCAATTATTAATTCAATGGTTTTTAGTCCAATTTTTGAAAGCCGAAAAAAACCTATACTAAGGAAAAACTTTGACTACAAACAACCCTTAGATTTTTTAAAAACATTTTTATTTGATTGTATTTTTTTATATCCAAATGAATATCTTTCTTTTTATTTTAAGACACATTCTCCAACATCATATAACCTCAAAACACTTTATGAATTTTTTTATAAAAACGAAATAAAGTTACATTCCAATACAATTACTCTAGAGAATAAAAAAAGAATTCTCAGCTACCTTACTTATATAGCATATAATAGTAAAGGCAGATATGGTATGGCTATGATAATACTTAATAGCTTTAATCATATTTTAGATTATCAAATAAAAGAAGAATTATTAGATAAATGGAGTGACACATTAAATAATAAGAACACCTCAAGCCGAATTGTGATAAATGTTAGCTATGTTTTTTATAGACTCATTCGTGATAAAGATATTCCACTTTTTATCAAATTATCAACCTCAAATAATAAAAAATTACAGTATAATGGCATTTACGGTTTATCTATTTATGTTTCTCAATCTTACTACTCTCATAAGAACGAGACAGTAAAAAGCTTTCAGACTTTACATAGTATTTTTCTAAAAGAAGATTTAGAAACAAGGGAAATGATTTTGAAATCTTTTACCTTATACAAGATTAGACTTCCAAAATATTTTGTAGATGATATTTTAAAAATTATTAATGATGAATTTTTTAGTACTCAAAAAGTTATTGAGTTTTATAGCGCCTGCAATATTGAAATTACCGTTCCATATTTACTAGACTTATTAAATGGAAAAAATATATTATCCATTTGGGCTTATAATGCTCTTTGTGACATGGATCCTGAAAACTTTTACAAACTTAATAATGAGTATTTAAAAAATCGCAGAAAAATAATTATAAACTCTCTTGAAAACCTTAATGAAGGTAAAATAAATAATTTTTCATTTTTTGATTTTGAATTTTTTGAAGTATGTCAAAAATTAGGAGGTTATGATGTTTTTACATTGCTTCAGCAAACAAACACAAAATTACTTTTAAGTGAACTTCATTTACCTCCCAATCAACGTGTTTTATTAAAAAGAACGTTACACTATTTAGAATCTAAAATTAGTAGATTAAAACGCACAGATCGATATTGGGAAATATTTAGACAAAAAAACAACCTCTAATATTATATCAGAGGATTGTCCTATTTAAATTAACAATTTTCTATTAATGAATAATAGTTATCATCATTCACTAATAACGTATCAACTACTTCAATATCAAATTTTTCTAATAAATTGTTATGCATTATTGTAAAAGTATTAGAAAATTCTAAAGATTTTTGAATTTGACCTAGATGTAATGCAAAAATTACTTTTTTTACATCAGCAGATAAAATTACACGAAGTGTTTCAGTTGGATGGTTCGTTTTCCAATCCAATAATGAAACTTTTACAAAGCCTTTTATCTTATCATTACCATTTATGAAAAATATCCAAATGCATTCCATTGGTAAATCTTTAATCACATAATTGTTAGTAAGGAAATTCCAAATAATTGTATTTCCAACAGTATATAATTTTTGATTATTAGTAGTGACAAGCTGTAACTGAAAAACATCATTTTCGAAATGTTGTTCATATTCATTAAGTATTATTTTTGAAGACATAATATTTTTTTAAGGTTCAACTTATTAATTACCATATCATTACAAATAATAATTGTCAATACTTAAATCAATTATTTAAAAGCGTTAGCTTTTACTATTCTCTTTCCTAATCAAAAAAGACAACTAGGTATTCCAGCTATCTCTTTGAATCTGCTTACGCTCTTGTTCATCTTTAATTCTTTGAATTCGTATATGGTCAGGAATTCTTTCGTTTGCACTGTACTTTTTGTAATTAATTTCTTTTGTAGTAAGCAACTCTTGCGTTTTGTTTTGGTCGTTTTTTTCGGTCTGGAACGTAGTTTTTTCTGAGTTATCCAGTAGTAATGAGTAGTAGACTCGTTTGGCTAACTTACGTTGTTTAGGATCGCTTAAATTGTTTCCTATGTAGTCAGCTACTTGGATTAATTGTTTCTCTAGCAGTTCTTCAATACCATTGGTAACACTTCTATTTGAAAGTCCAGTTTTTTCAAATTGCGAATGAGCTATCCAGTCTCGCTTCTTTACTTGTCCATTTTCATCTCGCCATCCTAAAAGATTACGAACGATTTTTAAATACACCCGTATAGCCGATCCTCTTAACGTTCCAATCTGCTTATCAAAAAATACATTTGGGACCGCTGTCGTGTTATTAAGCTTCATTGTTTCCAAATTCGATTACTGGTAGTGCTTCATTGTGATTTGGGAATACCATAAACTCCGTATTAGGCTGTTGGTAAAGACTTAAAAACCAACCACCATTTTTGGTGACTTTAATAACTCCTACTTTATGGTAGATTTTTTTATCACTATCCTCATTTGAGATTATTTTGCGAGTAACGACATTATAAAATTTTGTTATTTTAAATTGTACTTTACGTACTTCCAACCTTAGGGTTGTAACCCAATACCTAAGCATTTATAACAATTGATATCTGATAATTAATGTCGTAAAACCCTTGACTTCTGTCGTACAAGAGGTGTTGTGCGACAACAAAAAATACCATTTAGGTGCTTTTTTACTTACTCCAAATAATAATGCGTCATCGCCAAACTCACGGCATCAAATACACCTGTATTATGGTTTTCAGCCATCCACCGTTTACGCTCTGGAAACGTATAACTTTCTAATCGTTTATACCATCCGATAATCTTTTGTGATATCTGATATTTAGAGTTCGCTCCAAACTGAAGAAAGACATCTTTGATTTGCGTTCTGGTGTAACTGTGTACTTCAAAATTTTGTAATTGTGCTTCTTTGCAAATACAATCTATGAGTTTTTCAATACGTTTACTTTTCTTGTTTTGGTCGTTGATATTTCGTGTGATAATAACATTAGGTTTATAATAAGCGATATACTGTTTTACCCGCTTCATAGTTTTTTTGTTACTTATTGGTTGTACATAACCAATACCATACTCTACAAGATTATCTGGCGTATCAAAAACAGCATACCCTATACCGTAGCGATTTGGGTAGAGCGCTAATATGGTTTGATTTTTCTTATTCATGAGCATTATCAAACTGCATGAGTCGTGTAACAACAGTATTAAGTCCTTCAAGACGTAATCTGTTTTTAGGTGTTTTTGGTCCTTCAGAAACTTTTTCTATTAACTGAAAACACCTATCAGATAAATTGTTGAAGCCACCTTCAAAAACTTGCGCTATTGAGTTTTCTATTGATAAATTAAGAAGGATATGATAGCCTATAATGGCTTTGGGGTTTTGGATTTTCCCTGCCTCAAAGCGGGATAAATTTCCTTGATCCATTTCTAAAAGGTAAGCAAGATCATTGATTTTCAAGTGATGCATCTTACGTGCCTGAGATGGAGATATATTGGGTTGTTTATTCATAATTGTGCTAAAGGCAATGGATTACACATTGCCTTTTCACATAGTAATTTATCTTCTGTATATACAGGTAGAGAGAGTATGTAGGGTAAGAAATATGTATATATACATATTTTTTCGTGGTGGCTTGAATATTGAGTGAATAAGCTGTGTATCTCTGGTGTCTTTATTATTGATTTATGGGTAAAGTATTTTTTATTTGTTGGTATCGTTCAGTGTCAGAAAGCTTTCTGGCACCTTGTGAAGTATTGTAACAAGATTTAGTTTTATTATTTAGTTTAATAGTGTGACCTTTTGTCACTGGTTTATAACAAGACCCTTTACGAGTTTTTTCTTTTTGCTGTTCAAGCCTTAAAAGGCTTGAAAAATACAGCTGAGAAGCACCCCTGCGCTTTGCTTTAGTTCCCAAAACAGTGCCTTTTTTGTCTGTTACCAGCAACAATTTTTGTTGTACTAAAGAATCAATGGCATTTGAAACAGCTCGTCCAGATAGGTTACAGCACAGCATAAACAGCTTTTGTGATATCCATGCTCTTTCTAATCGAGTACCAGGAATCGTAGGATGTGTCTGCCCTATCGTTTTGCGAATAACGGTAAGCAGTACTTTTAATTCACTACTCGTTAACCGTTTTAATAAGTGATCAAAGAGGATATTAGGAGTTTGGGTTGTATGGATATAATAACTCATACCTCTAGTCTACAGATCAATGATAGTAAGGTGGTAGTGGTATAAATATGTATTGAAGATGAATTAAAAGCATCATACATATTTCTCCCCCTACCTATTAAGCACCTTATTGATTTATAGTCATAATATGAAAATTCAAGTACCAACAACACTCTCTTTAGAAAGTAATATGGAATTCCGAAGACTCTATAAAGATCAATACGGAGTAGAATTGACTATTGAAGAAACAAATGATGAAGCCTATCGATTATTGAGCTTCTTTGCGCTCGTTATCGAAAACACTCCTAAATATTATGAGTAGGATTTTTTGTATTGTGTGGTATAGTACTAATGCTGTTCAAAATCAAAATAAATTCAGACTAAAAAGGGGCAAAGAAATGATTTTGAACAGCATTCTGAATTATTACTCTTTGTCCCTTTTTGGTTGGTATTATGAAAAATAACAGTGGACTTCGTTATTTTCTCTATGCCAGAAAATCTAGTGAATCAGAAGATCGCCAAATGGCTTCTATCGAAGATCAAAAGGCAGAAGTATCTAAGATATCTGATGAACTCGGATTAAATGTTGTTGAAGTTTTTAGTGAGTCAAAATCAGCTAAAGCTCCAGGTAGAACGGTATTTAATGAAATGCTTTTACGGATTGAAAAAGGAGAAGCTGATGCCATACTTTGCTGGAAGCTGAACAGACTAGCCAGAAACCCTGTAGATGGAGGGAAAATAAGTTGGATGCTACAGAATAACATCATCAAGCATATTCAATGCTTTGGGAGGGATTACAAGCCTTCTGATAACGTATTAATGATGCAGGTAGAACTTGGAATGGCTAATCAATTTGTAAAAGATTTGAGTGTCGATGTAAAACGTGGAATGCGACAAAAAGCAGAGAGAGGATGGTGTCCTTTTCCAACGTTGCCTATAGGTTATATTCATCATAAAAATCGTAAAGGAGTTGTCCAAAACCAAGAAATTATAGAAGATCCAGAGCGACATCCCATTGTTAAAAAATTATGGAACTTAATGTTAACAGGTGCATATTCTATTGCCGAAATTAAGCGAGAAGGCGACAAAAGAGGGCTAGTAAATTTCAATAAAAGATCATATTGTATTCATACCTATCATAAACTGTTTAGCACAGAATTTTTCTTTGGATACTTCTATTGGAACGATGTTAATGGAAATAAAAAAAGATATAGAGGTCTCCATACGCCAATGGTGTCACAACAAGAGTATGAGAAAGTGCAGATTCATATAGGCAATCATAAAAGACCGACTCGAAAGAAAAAATATGATTTCTCTTTTCGAGGTCTACTCACTTGTGGAGAATGTGGATGTTCTATAACCGCTGAACGTAAATTGCAGGTTCGATGTACAAAATGTAGATATAAGTTCTCTTGTATTAACAGGGATGACTGTCCTAAATGCAATTTTGTAATTTCAGAGATGAAGAAACCCACAGTTATTGATATAACTTATTATAGATGCACAAAAAAGAAAGGAAGTTGCAGTCAAAAAACCATACAAGAATCAGAACTGGAGAAGCAATATTTAAAGGCATTACAAAGTATAGAGATTGAAAAGCCATTCTACGATTTTATAACGAAAGAACTTAAAGACTATGATGAAACTAATAATGCCGTACAGCTTCAATATATATCACAAATAAAAAAACGTAAAAGTGAAATTGAAAGTCGAATTAATGGTTTGACTTTAATGAGAGCTGAAGGAGATATTAGTAAAGAAATGTATCATCAATTGAAAGAACAGTCTGTAAAGGAAGCTAAAACTCTCGAAAGCGAAATTAAACAAGAAGAAAGAGGAATTACTAATTGGATGGAAGTGGCTATTGATTATTTAAACTTCTCTCTCAATGCATCCAAAACTCTCGAAGAAAGTGACTATTTTACTAAAAAAGCACTACTGAGTAAAATAGGTTCGAACCAGACGTTATTGGACAGAAAACTCTATTTTATAAAGGCGAAACCACTATTGGCTCTTAAAGAATGTGATCTTGTGTATAGAGCAGAAAAGCAAGGGTTAGAACCAAAAAATCACCTTATAAACAAAGGCGATTCTCATGGTTTTGACACCCCTAATGTGTCCTTGTGCACAGGACTGCACAACGTTCGAACCAGCATTATAGATTCTTAAAGGCTATCTACTACTACAAGCATAGAGAAAATCAAAAATTATTAGAAAGAGACATCAACTTTAAATTGGTGTTTTCTCATACATTTTACTACCCCTTTTGTATCATTCATTTGTAAGAGAAAATAGCAGAGTGAATACTCCTGATGACAATCCAATCTGCTACTTCGCACAAACGAATTTCAGAAATCAAGGTGATGACTTTGGTATTCTTTTACGTGACAGGCTCTATCACTTTTATATACTAGGTCGTACCGGAACAGGGAAAACCTCACTTTTACATACAAAAATCGCGCAGGATATCTATGATGGGAGGGGGGTCTGTTTGATCGACGTTCACGGAGATTTAGTTTCAAAAGTGTATGATACTATTCCAGAACATCGTAAGAAAGATGTTATCTATCTTAATACGACTGATCCTTTGCTTAATCTAGGATATAATCCACTGCGTAATGTTTCCTATGAAAAACGTCCGTTAGTTACTTCTAATATCCTTGAAATCTTTCAACACCTATGGGGAAATCAAAGTTGGGGTATCAAACTCTCTCATATCTTACGTAATGTCATTCTTACCCTCTTAGATCAAAAGCAAGCAACTTTTTCTGATATTCTAAAACTTCTTCATGATCGTGATTTTCGAGATCAATGTTTACCTCATATCATTAATCCAGACGTACGTGCATTTTGGGAGAAGGAATTTAAAAACTATTCTCCCAAGACAGACCTTATTCCTATTTACAATAAGTTGGGCGGTATCTTGTCATATCCTTCGGTAAAAAGGGTGTTAGTAAGTAATACCGAGCAGATTTCATTACGCAAGGTTATGGATTCTCAAAAGATACTGTTGGTAAATATTTCTAAAGGAAATTTGGGTTCTGATGCTTCATATATATTAGGTTCTTTACTGCTCACTTCCATTGCCTCTTCTGCATTCTCTCGTATTGATACACCTCCAGAAAAACGAAAAGTTTTCTTTTGTTATTTAGATGAGTTTCAACATTACACAACCGCTTCTATTATAGATATGCTCTCAGAACTGCGTAAGTTCAAATTAGGTCTTATTATGGCGCACCAATACATCTCACAGCTTGATCCTAAAATTAGAGAAGCGGTACTTGGAAATGTTGGATCAATCGTATGCTTTAGACTTTCTCAATCAGATGCGCGATTTATGGAAAAAGAGTTCTATCCCATATTTGTTGTAGCGGATTTTGTGAACCTCGCTAATTATGAAATTTATCTCAAGTTGATGATCCACGGCTCTCCTTCCAAGGCATTTTCAGCTAATACCATTACCCATCATCAAATCAAAAAACTTTACGATCCAATACATATTTCTGACTCTACCGTTTGATTTTTTTTGAGTTCATACTGGTTTCAAACGAACCTTAATTAAATAGACTATGAAACCCAAAAAACAACATCCCTTGGATATTGCTTTATGCAATGAAGTCCAAATACATTACAAACGACCTTTATATGATAAAGAGCAGAGAATTGCATCTTCGATGGCTACTGAAAATCTTTTGCGTGATTTTGTCGATACAAATCGATTGGATTACAAAGAGTTCTTTTGGGTCATCTTACTATCTAATGCTAATCAAGTATTAGGCGTTAGTGAGATTAGTATCGGAAATACGAACGGTACGTATGTAAATTATAAAGAGATTGCACAGCTCGCCTTACTTACTAATGCAACAGGAGTGATCATTGCTCATAATCATCCTTCGGGGGTTTTAAAAGCATCTCATTCTGACCATTCGACAACCAAGAACTTAAAGAAAAGCCTTGATACTTTACATATCAAATTACTCGATCACATTATCCTAACTACAGAAAGCTATGTCTCCTTCGCAGATGAAGGTTGGTTATAGTTTTCTAAGTCTTTATGCCAAAAACTCCCATTACTTATTACGGTGGCAAACTCAATATGCTATCTCATATCCTTCCACTTATTCCCGAACATACCATTTACACCGAAGCCTTTTTTGGTGGTGGTGCGGTCTTTTTCGCGAAAGCGCCTTCAGAATCAGAAACGATCAATGATACGAATAACCTTGTGGTTAATTTCTATGAAGTCATCAAAACTGATTTTGTTTCGCTTAAAGCAAAAATAGAAGCAACACTATTCTCACGGGCGACGTATTCTGTTGCTCTAGCGATCTATCGAATGCCACACTTGTTTAATACGTTACAACAAGCCTGGGCATTTTATATCGCTACTAATATGGGCTTTGCCTGTAATGTGGGATCGTGGGGATATGATAAATATGGAAAGCGGGTTAAAGCTTTTAGGAATAAGAAGATTGCTTTTGATGAGTCGATTTACAAACGGTTAGAGAATGTACAGATTGAAAATAACGATGCTCTAAAAGTAATTACAAGTCGTGATGCTGTAGATACCTTTCATTATATCGATCCTCCCTATATCAACTCTGATCAAGGACTCTATGAAGGTTATACGGAAAGTGATTATCGAAACTTATTAGATACGCTTTCTAATATCAAAGGAAAGTTTCTCTTGTCTTCATACCCTTCTGACATTTTGGATGAATACATCCAGAAAAATGGATGGTACACTAAACGATTTGAAAAACCTCTGAATGCCAGTCTTGGTAAAGAAGGAGTAGCAAATACCTCAAAGAAAATAGAGGTACTGACTGCTAATTACGCTTTCTAAAATCACATACTAATTTTTAACACAATTAAATATGACACTCAAACAACAACGTTTGTTACTCTACTTTTTTGAAGTATTGGAAGTAAATATGCGTAGTGCGGATATTTTCCCCATTTCTAAAGAAGTTAAAGGGTTTTTAACCCGAGATGAATGTATTGATATTGCCCTTTGGATTGCACCAGAGCGATATCATAAAAAAGAATTAGAAAACTTTAATGATGAAAAACTATACGAAGCATTAGTTACTGATTACAATGTTCTTTTATACATCATTCATAAATGGGAGTTACACTTATCAAAGCCTATTACTTTTTCAGATGAAGAGGTGGATGCGCTTTTTACCAGAACAAATAATCAGATGCATTACTTGTATAGTAAGCCGACATCACAGTGGGATAACTATGACAGGTATAACTACATCTCATTACTGTTTAAAGCAGGGTTTACCATTCAAGTCTATGGCATTTATTCTTCTTCGGTAAAAGAAGATGATAAATATATAGTGGATTCCCCACCGAAGGTGTTTTACGACACCAAAGAAGAAGCGAAAGCTGAAATACAACGCTGTATTACAGAAGAAAATTCTGATGAAGAATCCTTCGTAATCTATCGCCTTTATAAAATCAAATAATGAATTATTAATCTGCACCGATTCGGTGCTAAAACTAAATAGTATGGAAACACCAAGTATTGTTGATGTCTTAATACAGAACATCACTCAAGATCAGGCACTCTTAAAAGATGCTGACAAACAAATTACCGAAGCTAAAACAGCTAAAGGTGAAATTACGGATCGTCTTAAGGGTTATCGAAAAGAAGCAGAAATCTTTTTGAAATATGCCAATGATGAGCAGAAAGAAAAGATTGAAGCACTTGGCTTTAATACCTCTGAAACTCAAGGCTCATTAAATAATGTGGCCACAAGAGCATTCAATATCATCATGTATGCTAAAGATCATTCGCTTACCAATGATGAACTCTACACCATATATGCAGGCAATATGGAGAATCCAAAAGATGCTCTTAACTATACCGCCTTTAATATTAAATGTAGACCGCTGTTTAATAGTCAGCGATTGATTCGTACAAAAGCAGCAGAAGGTTTGTCTTCTCGTGAGGATATCATTTCGTTAAATAGTACGCCTATCAAAAAGGAAGAACCGAAAGATGGAGTAGCCAAGGTAAAAGAAACATCTGATATAAAAGATGATTCAAAGCAAGCTGAAAAGAAAGAGCCTGTTAAAACCATTGCTCTAAAAAAAGGAACACTTAATAAAGACAGTAAAGATGATACGACAGCAAAGAAAAAGTAAGGCAATAGATAATGCATTATGGTTAAACTTTGAACATCGCACTACTGATAAAGTTTACGGTGTTGTACAGAGTATAGAACAGGACTATTTAATAATACCTAAAGATCATCCGACCGTTTTTGGAGAAACCTTTGAGATACTACCTGATAGTTATACTTCTCTAGACTATGATCGAATTGCAGAAATCTTTGCAGATCGTAATACATTATGGTTTTGGGAAGAACTTCAGGGAATGTTCTCTACGGCAAATGGAGAGTTATTACGCTTTATTCTTGCGTATGACATCCCGCTTGAAAAGCTCATTCGCTACAGCTTGTCTGCTCGTGGATATGATAAAGATCAGAACTGGGTTGGATTTGATAAAGCCAAAGAAATTTGGCTGGAATAATTTAATACTTTTAAACACCTTTCTTTTGAGATTGGTGTTTTTATAATAAACTAAAATATGAGTGTTATTTTTTCACTATTAATTGTTTTTGACCAAGTAAAACATCGCCATTAAAAATCCTTACTATATATAATCCATTAGAGAGATCAAAATTATATTTCTGATTACTATAATTGCTTTTGCTAATGTATGTTCCTAGTAAATTACCTTTCAAATTAAATATTTTGATAGAAGTTATATTTAAATCTTTATCTAAAACCTCAACATTAAAACTTGAATTAGTTGGATTGGGAAATAACATTATCGACAAAGAATTATCATTACTATCTTCAAAATTTATTGTTTCAACACAAGAATTTAAATCTTTTCCTCCATCAATTATAGTCCAATTGTATGTATCAATAATGCTTTGCCTTGCCACTTCTCCAAGACAAAATTTACTATTTCCAACACCAAATTCAAGGTTGGGTTGTAAATCTAAATTACTCCAGCCTATTAAAAGATTATCATAACTTGTAGTAGATAAATTAGCATCTCTAAACATGTCCTTTACATCGGTAACATTACTTATATTCCAATTTCCTAGATCTTGATCAAAGGTAAGTGCATTATCAAACATCAATCTCATTTTAGTTACGTTACTTACATTCCAATTCCCTATATCGTGATTAAAATTAGTATTTCTAAACATTGCATTCATATTAGTTACATTGCTAACATTCCATGAACTAATATCTTGATTAAATGCACTAGAATCAAACATAAGAGACATACCTATTACAGAACTCACGTCCCATGTACCAATATCTTGATTGAAAGAGCTAGCTCCCTCAAACATAGCATTCATACCAATTACAGAACCAACATCCCAATTCTCTAGAGGATAATTAAAAATGGGATTATTTCTAAACATTCTAGACATCTGTGTAACATTACTAACGTTCCATTCACTGAGATCTTGATTAAATATAGTTCCACTAAATATATCTGTTAAACTGAGAACATTTGATAAATCCCAATTTCCAATTGGTTGATTAAATAATACAGCATCCTGAAATACTCCATTCATAAATATAATATTCGAAGTGTCCCAATTATTAAAACTTGCATTACCTACTAAAGAAGAGCATCCCATAAACATTTCATGTAAAGTTGTTACTTGACTTAAATCTGGAACATCTTGTGCTAAAACATCTAAATTTTTGAAATCTTTGAAAGATCCTTGAAAAGTTTCCCAAGCTATATCACCCCATTGATCAATAGATATCAATTTAAATTTATTAGCAGAAGATCCAACGAAGAAGTATGGATAATCTCCAGTAATTTTGATGGTGTATATTCCTGGAGAAGCATAGGTATGTGTAATACCTTTTTGCAATCCAGTATCTGAAGTTCCATCTCCCCAATCAACATTATAGTTAAAAACAAATGGTGCACTAAATAAAGTTGGTAGAGTGATTTGGTTATCATTTGAAGTACCTGGATTATCTGTTTTCCAAGTTGTAATGAATGCTTCATTTGAATTAGCTTCATCGGATATGCTAAAAATTCTTGCATACCCTGCATTATTTATATCGTTAAGAGAGCCAACGGCGCCAATAGCTAAAACACTTCCATCTTCACTTAAACTAACTGCCCCACCAAATTGATCTCCTTGCAAATCACCTTCAATATCTTGATTTACTTGTAACCAATTATTTGATTCTAGTTTGAAGACGCGGACATGACCAATATTATTAATATTTGTTTGACCGTCATTACGTCGAGCGCCGATAGCTATAGTTTCACCATCGCCACTTATAGTAACCGCTTCTCCAAAATTATCTCCAGAAGCTTCTCCATCAATATCTTGACCTAACTGTATCCAAGTATCATTTATCAATTGGTAAACTCTCACATGACCAGAATCAATACCATTTTCATCATTAAAAACAGCACCAATGACAAGGCGATTACCAACATCATTAATACTCACAGAATAGCCCGACTGATCATTTGCTGCCTCTCCATCAATATCCTGACCTAGTTGAATCCAATTATTTCCATTATATGAGTAAACTCGTGTATGACCTGCTTTAGAAGCGAAACCGTCATTTAGAGTTGCACCAATAGCTACTCGTGTACCATCTTTGTTAATACTTACAGAATAGCCCGACTGATCATTTGCTGCCTCTCCATCAATATCCTGACCTAGTTGTACCCAATTTAAACCGTTAAATTCAAATATTCGAGTATGACCTTTAGAGAAATTAATATCATTCGTTTTATTAGTTCTAGCCCCGATAGCAACCCGATTACCAATACCACTTAAGCTTACGGTAAAACCTGACTGATCATTTATACCTTCTCCATCGATATCAGTTCCCAACTGAACCCATATATTGCCTATTAACTGATATATTCTTACGTGCCCTGAATTGTTTCCATTACCGTCATTCATAAGGCCTCCAATAGCAACAATATTTCCGTTAGAACTCATACTTACAGAATATCCAAATTGATCATCTTCTGATTCACCAAAAATTTCTTGCCCTACTTGATTCCACGTATCACCAAAAAAATCAAAAACTTTGACTGAACCAGAATCTACGACATTCTCATTATTATTAAGTCTGGCTCCAATAGCTACACGATTACCATCCTCACTTAAACTTATAGAAGAACCAAATCGATCCCAAAAAACTTCTCCATCAATATCATTTCCTAATTGTGAAATTTGAGAGAAACTAATTATTGGAATAATTAGAAAAATAAGGATATAAATCTTTCTCATTTTAATAAATTTTATGATAATTAACACCTTTTTATTAATTATCTGATTTTCAAATAAATATATAAAAAAATAATAACTTTATATCTGATTATGAGATAATTATAATTTAAACAAGGAATTTGAGGTATAATATTCAAAAAATGTAGTGTTATTATAAGACATAGAGCATGATTTTTTAGTCATACATAAATGTTATTCCTAGTTGAAGGGCAAATATTTGAAACATTACCCGAAAATTACACTTCTCTTTCCTATGATCGGATAGCAGAAATCTTTGCAGATCGTAATCCATTATGGTTTTGGGAAGAGCTTAGAGGAATGTTTGCAACGGCAAGCGGAGAACTCTTACGCTTTATTCTTGCCTATGATATCCCACTTGAAAAACTGAATCGTTATAATCTGTCTGCTCGTGGGTATGATAAAGAAATGAAATGGGTTGGATTTAACAAAGCCAAAGAAGTTTGGTTGGAATAATTAAATACTTTTAAACACCTTTCTTTCGAGATTGGTGTTTTTTCTAACTCATCTGAGTAGTAATCGAATTAAAAAGAAGAAGACAGATTTGAGAAAAAACTAACTTAACTCTAAATTACCATACTTACTTTAGAATACTCTTCTGATGATTTTAACGCTTATTTTTATTTTAAGTTTTAGATATTAATGTATATTATACTTTTTAAAATATACTTTTACTATCTAAATGAGAAAAATTCTATATCTAATAATTTTAACTTGCTCAATCACTTATTCACAAGATAAGTGGGAGCTGATCAATAACCATGATTTAAAATTCAAATTACCTATTGATTATAGTTCTAAAAATACTCCTAATGCAAAAGTCTACAGCTATGAAGATGATAATAAAATAATGACTTTATCTATCTTTAAAAATGAAGCAATAAAGAATCTAAAGGAAAGTAATGAAAATGAACTTAAACGTTATTATAAAGGTATTATAGATGGTTATGTAGGTAAATCTGGTAGTGAAATTTTATCTAGTGAGACTTATAATTTTGAAAATACTCTGGCAGAAAAAAATGTTTTAAAAGTTAGTTATCAAGATGGAACATATAACCTTTTAGAAATACATATCTTATACAAAAATGGTTTAAATTACTTTGCAACTTTTCAGTATGATTCAAATGCTAATCAAAAAATTATTAATGATAAAGATGTTTTTTTTAACTCTTTTACTTTTATAACACCAGAGATTGTTAAAAAAAACGAGGGAACTAAAATAACACTTACTCAAAATGATTCTTATCAACTCGGAAACTATATAGGCAAAATACTATCTTATATTTTAGGAATTAGTTTTGTTGCTTTTATAATCTATTTTTTCTTCATCAAGAAAAAGAAAGAGGCTATCTAAAAGACAGCCCCTTTTTTATTTGCACAAATCGAAACTTATTCTCAAATACGCGACTCTCTAGTGCTTTATTTTGTTTTCAAAAACCTTCTTTTAACTTAATCTTCAAAAGAAAAAGAGTCATATTTCCCGTCCCAACCATCATCATATGTTACAATTTCTATATAGTTAAACTTACCTTTATCTATTGATAATTCAAAAGAAAAATATTCTTCAAAAGAATCGAACTTTAATGATTTGTTTGATGATAAATTGGCATTCAGATTCTCATTAAATTCTATTTGTTTTATATTGTCATAATCAAATTTAACGTATAACCCAACACCTGTAAAATCTCTCTCTACCACTTTCAAAAAGGGTAAATACTCCAGTAAGAAAAGATTCTCCTTTGAAGTCGTTTTGCTTTTAAATACCTCCTGTATAATAGCAAATTCGAGTTTGTTTAAATAATCAACCATAAATAATTTATTTTAATCCTTTTTGACTAAACGAAGACAGGTCAACTACCCCATCTTTTATTCTACCTCCTATTAAGCGTATTTGTTGTCCTGCAACTTCTATTATATTTCCTGCATCTCCACTTGGCAATATTCCTTTTGAATTAGGCGTTAAGGCACCGTCTTTTAAAGCTTTATTAGCTGCTTCTTGAACCGCATCAAATGCTTTATTTTGGTCTCCTCCAAAAGATTTCACAAAGTCATCTAAATTATGTTCAGCTTTGCCAAAAACATGATTAAGTCTATTAGGGGAGACAGCTTTTTTACCTAACTGTTCTGCTCCTTCTTTAACTCCTTTTTGGGAGAGTTCTTCACCGCCTTCTTTAATAATTTGTTCTACAATTTCACCAGCACCCTTTACTTTCTTTAAATTATTCAAACCACCTGTAATATAAGTTTCGACAACTTCATAAAGTACAGCACCTCCAATTCGACCACCTTCATAATAATCATCATCAGACTTAACACGTTCAGTGTTTGAATGTTGTCTAAACGTATCTAACATATAACCTTGATCCGCTGGAGGTTTTTTAGGATCATGACCTATAAATCCATGAGCAACACCTATGGCTATACTTTTCGCTTTTGCTAACCAACTTGGTGGCCATGGCCCCATTCCTGTTGGATCAATAAACATATTAGGGTTGTTATATACATAATTGTATAGAGACCAACTATGAAATTTTTCCGATAGAGGATCAATATTCATCCAACGTCCTAATGCAGGGTCGTAATTACGAGCAGAAATATCATACCAATCTAATCCAAGTTCTTGTCCGTATTCTTTTCCTCCGAACATAAATCGTTCCGCAACGCTGTTCACGTTGGAAGTAACCGCGTCATTATATCCTTTTTGTTGCAATCCAAAGGGATAGTAATGCTTTTCTGAGATGATTTCTGATTTACTTTCTATACTTCCATCCAGATTACTATCGGCATAAGTTAAACGAATATTTCCTAAATGATCCGTATAATTAAAGGCATATTGATACGCTGTACTCCCCGAAGTGATTATAGGTTCTATGTACCCTTCTGGATGTGAGAATAATTGTAATGTTTCTACACTTCCTACTCGCTCATAGATATAACCTCCTGCATACGAGGTCGTTTTAGTAATTCCTTGTGAGTTGTCTACGAGCACTTTTGCGAGTTTGATTCCTGTGGCGTCATAAATATACGTAATAGTTCCGTTTTCACCTCCTGCGTCGTTTATAATGATACTTGTAGGTAAATTCAAATGGTTATAGGTAATATTAGTAATCTTTTTATTTTGATCTGTCGTTAGGTTTCCGTTTACATCATAGGTATAGTCATTTGCAAATTGCCCCCCATCTTTAAATCCATTGGTATTACCAGAAGCATCGTCTACTTTTTGTAACTGGTTGCCTATATAGGTATAGGTCAAGTCGTCCATAAGTGCTGTACTACTTTTACTTGCTTGACTATCTCTTTTAAGAGTCCCTATATTTCCGTTTTTATCATAACTTACATCATATAATGAGTAGACATCTTTGGTATTGAAAGCAACTCCTTTACCACTAGATGCTATGGAAATTCTGTTTAAAGCATCATAAGTATACGCATAACTTCTCTCTTGTTTATCGGTATTGGCTGTACTCCAAATGGTTTGTACTATATTTCCATTATATAGAGGCGTTGGTGTGATATCTTGTGATGTATCAAAACCCTCTGTATCATCATAATACAATTTAAAGGTAAATAAATCAGCTTCGTTTTGATTTGTCTCTGGATTAATATCTGTAAGCCATCCTCGCACATTATAGGCATAGTCTACTTTTTGAAGACTTTTATCAATTGTAGTCGCATAGAAATTAAGATTACTGATTTGTGAATTTGGTGTTTTTAAACTAATATCACCGATAAGAGGAATTTCAGAATCTTCTAGTGGTACAGATACTTTAATATTTCCATTCTGTTTAAAGTGTGCAACACCTTCTTCTATTTCTATACTAAAATTTTTATTATCAGATAGGTAACGTCCTGAATATTGCAATGTAGAACCTCCTCCTGCTAAAGGACGAGTAAACACATAGTATAAATAGCCATTAGAATTATAATTAGTTGTGAAGAGATAGTAGTAATTCATTCCTCCTGCGCCAGGATCCGTATTGATATTATTTAACCCCACACGTAGTTCTGAACCTATGGTCTCTATAGTAAAGGAAAATCCACCATTATCTTCTAATTTACCAATTGTAGCAAGCCCCGCATTGTAAGAATTTGCATCATCCGTTTTTGTAATAAAATAACCATCATTAGATACAACTACATTAACCAAGTCAGTGTATCCAATTTCAAAAAGCTGCCCTCCTACACGTTTAGATTCTAATTGTCCTATTTCATCATAGCTATTACTAGCAATCAATTGTACTGGTTCATTGTCTATTTGCTGCGTATGTGTCACCAATCTATTTTGATGATCATAGGTGAAATAATCTTTAGTGACTATAGCCTGATGTCTTGTTTTTTGATGTGTGGTTTTACTCTCTAGTACTTTTCCGATAAAATCCAATCGTGACTCTGTAATATCTTCTGTATCGAGGTAGGCATTAACACTTACTCCATACACAGGTCTTGCCTTCTCATCATAGCCCGTAACTGAAGTAATCCAATCACTGTTTTCTAATACTCGTACTTTAGAAACTGTAGGTAGCCCTCGGGTACTATTTGTTAAAGAATCTGCATATACTGTAGGAGGTAAGGTAATTCCTGCATGGTCTATATAGCTATCATAATAATTTACAGTATGTATTGTAATATTACTACTAGGAAATACCCCGTTTGAGTAATATATAGTATCATTTCCTATACTTGTGGCTGCTGTACGAGTTTCATTAAAACTGGTTTGTGCATTAATTGCCGTTTGTATAAGAGTATTAGAACCCCCTCCCGTTGCTTGATAGATTCCTGTGTATACGACACGATTGAGTGCATCATATTTTGTAAACAGGTATTGATTGTTTTCGCGTAAGCGGGCATCTTGTGTTAATACAGGACGATCCAGCAGATCATAATAAATATATTCCCATCCTTTTGCAGGAATTTTCTTTTCTATCAATCGGTTACGATAATCATAACGATATTGATAACAAAGCCTATCTAAAATGTCTTGATAATTACTCACTAGATTTGACCCGTTTACGATTTGACTACTTCCTTCTGGAGAAAGCACAAACGTAAGATTGCCAAAATCATCATAGACATAATAGGTGTCATGTGGAACCTCTTGGTCATAGGTTCTTTTTAGTACTACTTGTCCCTTTTTATTGGTAAACTCCTCTATAGCATGATCTCCACTTTCTACAATAGTATACTCCTGTGGAGGATCAAAGGGTCCTGGAGGTGGTCCTACTGCTTCATATCTTTGTTCGAAATTCTCATCTTGTACAATTGTCTTTGATAATCTGTTTTCTGAATGAATGCCGATAAGTTGTAGTGATGGTTGAGTGATATCTGTTCCGTTAAAAACAACATTGAAATCTAGTACATCATCTCCTTCATCGTCTTGATTACTTGTCGTGTTAGCAGTGTAAATGTAATGGATCGTATGATCAAAAATGGTGTCTTTTTGTATTACCCAACTATTACCAGGCGCTCCTTGTCGCAAAGGCCTGCTAAGGGGAGATTCTTCAAAAAGGGTTTCACTATATGGATTTTGAGTATTCTCATACTTAAAGGTGTTATAAAAAGTCTCTATACTATCTTTTAAAACACCCTGATTGGTAAAATTAAGTGGAGTTCCCATTTCTGTAGGTGTTGCATAAGGCAAGTATTGTTTGCTAGTACGCCCTAAAGAATCATATGTGACCATTTGAACCACATTTTGTTTATTGCCTCCTGCCTTTGCTGAAACAGATTGCATTACTCTTCCTAAACCATCGTAATAGGTGATATTCTCTATTTTTTGTTCATCATCTACCACATCTGTTTGAGTGGGTATTTGATATGTTGTTGTCTTTACGTAATTTTCTGTTGTTGTCTGTCCAATAGCTAATATTGTAAACATCAACATTACGAATGCTATTATTTTTTTCATCTTAATGAGCGTATTAGTTATTGATTTTAAAATTATATTCATTTTTACTTAAGATATTTCCAGTGGCATCTTTAACATACTTAAGTCTATACAAGGAGTCATACTCATAGTACATTGTATAGCCACGAGGGTCTGTCATAGAGGTAACTCCTATCAATGGATCATAGGTATAGGAACTTATTTGGGTATGGCTAAGTGTTGGATCATCTCGCATAGCATCTAATGCTTGCCTAAGCGCTCCTTCATTACCTACATATCCTATTGTTCTATCATTATCTGCCTGAGCAAAACTGACTAAGGAAGATATATAAGATGATATGTCTGAATATGTACCGTTTGCAATTTTTGCAATAGGATATTTATTACTATATCCCCATATATAAGTGACTACATTAACTCTATCCAAAGTAGAGGGTAGCCCTCCACTTGTAGAGACATCCAACTGATAGGATGTTTGTATGTTTCCATTTGAGTAATACTCAAAGAAAATACGTTCTTCATTGGGATGACTAGAAGATAAACCTGTTGCTGGATCTATAAGATTATTAGTAATCTCAATGGAGCCTGGGTAAAATCCATTTCCTGCAGTGATATAATTAATTTTTCTTGTATTTACTGCATTATCTGCTGTTGTCGTTGTGACAATAGGTACTTGAACTTGATTACGAGTTTGCATTTGCAAATACACGCTCTCTGTAAGTTCTGAGGAATACACATATTCTTGTTCTATTTGCTCATCAGTTTCAAGAATTGTTGTTCTCTTTCTGAGAAGATGCCCTATACTATTATCATATTCATAATCTGTAGTTGTTTGCAACTGTTGATTATCATCAGGGTTCCCAAAGAATTGTGTCGATACTTGTTGTATAGCACCACCAACGGCTCCTTGAACGCTAGATGTTCTCATTTCAAAAGAGGGTATGTATGATGTGATATGGCGATTCCACCCTTCTGGTTGATCTGGATATGTATAACCACAACTGTAGGAACCTTCATCAGGTAAGTGTATTTCAACACCTTCACTTGCTGTACTAAATTGCGCATAATACTTTTCCTGAAAATCATAGGTAAAACCATCCAAATATGGTTTACTCACTAAAAAATTGGAGATTTTTTCTGGTTTATTGACAACATATATCCCAAAGCTTCCAAAATATTTATAGGCAGAAGCATGATCAGCCAATTCACTTGAGGTTTGCTGTAAAGCATTTCCAGAAGCACTATGTATTCTGGTATTTACTTCTTGACCAACAGCCAATGATGGGCGATAAGAACTTACATTAGGTGGTACTCCTGATGAGTACAGACCTGTATGTTGATCAATATAAAAATCATGCTGTATGTACCCTCCATTGTCCTCTAAAGTTGTTCCTTTTTTAAACACTTCGTACACACGAGAATAGGCTATGTGGGGTTGACTTCCACCGCTAGAACTTCCTGTAATAAAAATAGAAGTGGCATCTACAAGTTGACAATCTTCGCCAATACTCAACCCATTATTAATCGTATAAAATTGAGGGCGAAAAATGATATTTCCAGAAGAAGTGCTTGAATCTGTTTTTTCTACTTTATAGAGGTATTCTTTTTCTGTAGCTAGCACTGAAGTATCTGTATAGTTTTTTATGGTTTTAATACGAATACCTGCACGTTGAACTTCTGCGAGTTCTTCTTCTGTATCTAGGATAGTTTCAATACGACTTATTCGCATAAGCTGCGTAATGTTATCATTAGGGTTTACTAAAAATATTTGATAACAACCAGGGGTTAGATATGTAGTCATCTCTCCGTTAACATTGAGCTGATTTTGATGAAAATTTTTATTAAAAATGAGATTTGCATTATCAATCAATAATTCGCCATTACTCAAATCAATAATCTGGTCAATACTACGTACTGGTTGTGATCCACAATTAGTAGTATTGGAAACTTTAAAAACATAAGCTAATAAAGCAAAGCCTGTAGGCACATTACCTCCATTGTTATTAGTCTCTACATATTTCAAGGTATAATTTCCAGCCTCTTGAATATCAAAACTTGTATTGCTGTAATTGGGACTTCCAGTAGCTCCATAAGTATCCGCACACCAACCAATGTCATTACCTCCGCTACAATCACAGAAAGCTCCAGGATCATTGCAAGAAACATTAGTATCAATATCTCCTACAAGGGATTGAATTCCGTATATTTGATTCTGGGTGTTTTCGTTAATATCTGCACTTTCAGCAGGTGTTGAGTGTGATTGAAATTCAAAATCAGTATAACCTCCCGTAGGATAGTAAATTCTTGAAAGTGTTCCTATTATCGCATGATTAAAACTTGAAGATCTATCTGCTCCTCCAAAGGTATGCTGACCTACCGTTACTTCTGGAAACAATACTGTGTTTGATATTTGACCATTATTGTACCCCATATAATCTTGCCCTCTGCTTACTACAGGAGGAACTTGTTCTGGAGAAAAATAATCAAAACGGTATTTTTGATAAATATCATTTGTATTAGAAGTGATATCAATACCATCTAATTTTAGTCGAATATGAGATGCTAATTCTGTAGAAGGATCTTCATTATTAGCCATCCCAAAGTAGGAGGTTAAAAAATCGAATGTTCTATGTTCTTGAGTCGATCCATCTTTAATAATGATTTTATCAATAGCTTCAGAAGCTCCTATATCATAACGGTCTTCGTACGTTATAGAAATAATTTCTTTTCCACTATGGGTAATATTATCTAATCGTTGCTGTTGTATTCTAATAGCGGGAACAGAACCCGTTACATACGGAGGAGCACCAACATAATTAGGGGTATTCTCATCTATAATGTAACTATAAGAAGAATATCCCGAGACACTGAAATTTTGCGACCAAGGATCTAAAAGAGTATAGTTAAAGATATAAGTATCTCTTCTGTTTGCAGACTCTATTTTGGTAAGTACCCAAGAAGAATTATAAATCTTAGTCACTGCAAAGTTTTGATTGGAATCATCTCCTTGATAATTAGTAACCTCAGCTTCTTCAAAGTAGTATTTTGTACCGTCTGACCCCGTTACAGTCCATTTAGTAATACTACGCATCCCATTTGCAGCAGCAGGACTTGTGGTAAACTCTACAATAATATTAGGATTATTAAGCGCATAGGCTTGACGTGTAGCAACATCAAAAGCGATATAATCGTTAATCCCTATAGCGTTTAAACTAAAATAGTCTGGTTGTGTCTCGTTTTCGTTGATACTGATGCGATTCAGAAAATCAAAATACATAACTACAGAATCACGAGTACCAAACTTAGTACTTTCATCGTAATAAGCAATCATCTTACTTTGTACACTATCATTCCAGAAACTAACATAAGGTGTAATTCCTGATTGAATATAATCATCAGGATTTCCATTAGTAATACGAGAGATTCGTCCTCCGACAGCTAAATTCCATCCCAAACCGGCACTTGTTGCTAATTGTTCTACTTTGATACCAGAAGCATCATAACTAAGACTTACAGGAAGATTAAGTTCTCTTCCTTGATATGTATAGATAGGAATCCCAATCTCAGGAGTACCCGCATACATATTTACAGACGTATTTCCATATTGTGTAAAGGCTTCTGCTTCTGGAGAATTAGGAATGGCAATAGATCTATTAAGCTCTGCTTCATAATCAAATGGTGATTGCCCACTCGATACTTGAGCATAGGATGCTATAGAAGTTAAAAGTAACATCTGAATACACACTATACATATGTGTTTTAAAAACATTGTTTTTCTTTTCATAATAAATTAGTGATTGTAGGATACCTCATCGTATACTCAGACATATCCATAGATTGGATACACCAAGTACAAGAACAGATGTACCTTTTTTTTTATAAATAAATGTGGGATTTTTGCTAGCTAATTTCTTCCAACACGTACACTTGATCAGATGTACAGGGCAAAAATATGGCAATAGGATGGAGATACCTCATAAATAGCCTAAAGACGACTGAAGCTACTGATCCTTATCATATAAGCAATAAAAAGAGGATGTTTTGGGCATAAAAAAAAGCCCTTTTCTAAGGGCTTTTTTTATTAATTCTTATTTAATACTCACTGCATACAGTTCTCATCATAAACAAGCGCTAGCAAAACCCTAATCATAAAAAGTGCTGCTATTTAGAATGATATCAACATTCCCGTCTTCTTTTATTTTAAGAATATATTCATACATCTGACTTGTATGTAATCCAGCATTATTTTTTATTTTACTCATAGATATATCTCCGTAATAATCTGTTAATTTAACTTGGATTAAATCACCGTACAATCTTGTGCTGCTAAAAACTACTGCATTACCACTAGTATTAGAAAGAGAAGATAGACTTTCATAATATCGTTTTTGACAGCCCACAGATGCATCATCCATTAATATCACTTCATCAAAATCTATTTCAAATGATTGAAAAGCTGAATCAATTTCTTCTTTTGAATAAGGTCCAAAGGATAGTTTATCAAGATAAGGGCTTACTAAATAAGAGTTTACTGATTTTGCATCTTGCGTCTTCAATATTTTATTTATACATTTTTGAATTACAAAGTGATCATTAATATTTAACTCTTCTGGACAAGGAGTATGAGATTGACATCTCATCAAAAGAATAAACAGTAAAAATATCCTATATCTCATCCTATAATTCTATAGATTACCTCTTCTTTCACCTACCAAGAGTTTATAAAATATGCACAAAGCCCAATTAACAAAAAAATAGATCAGTCCTATTAATTCTTTTAATCTTTGAAAATTCTGGTTTAAGATATTTTTTATTACCTCGTCTGTTTGGATCTATAATTAGTAAAATAATTGATCCTATGATCTCAAAAATCATATAAATCTCTTTTATAAATTTGTACGATGTGATTTTAGAATGAACTCTTTATTTTAATGTTTAGGAATCATTCTACGTATCACACCACCATCATCCTACCCTCACGCAGCACAATCGCTTTCCCATTGACCAAAATCTCTAAATCATTGCCTTGGTCTATGCTAAAATGAGTACCGACTTGCGTAACCTCAATGGTAAGGATTTGTCCTCGGTAGTTAATTTTAAACGAATAGCTTTCCCAGGCATCGGGAATTTGAGGTTCAAACGAAAGCATATCTTCACGCATCCGCATCCCGCCAAAACCTTCCACCACACTCATCCACGTGCCTGCCATACTCGTGATATGTAAGCCTTCCTCTACCTCTTTGTTATAATCGTCTAGATCTAAACGTGACGTACGTAAATAGAACGTATATGCCTGTTTCATACGACCTAATTTTGCCGCTTGTATGGCGTGGACACAAGGGGAGAGCGAACTCTCATGCACCGTAAATGGCTCATAAAAATCAAAGTGCTTCTCCAACTGTTCGTCAGTAAAATGATCTTCAAAAAAGTAAAAACCTTGCAAGGTGTCTGCCTGCTTGATGTACGGGGAACGTAAAATACGATCCCATGACCATTTCTGATTAATAGGACGTTCAGACATCGGTAAATCGGCGACAGAGATGAGTTCTTTATCCAAGAATCCATCCTGTTGCAAAAACACATCGTGCTTTTCAGAATAAGGAAAATACACTTTACTCGCTACGTTCTGCCATTCGGTGATTTCAGCTTCGGAGAGTGCTGTTTTTTCTAGGATTCGAGCAAAGTCGGTCGCGTGTTCTTCGCGGACTTGGTACGCTTTCGCGAAAGCGTACTCCAAACACCACGTTGCTAGATAATTGGTAAACCAATTGTTATTCACGTTATTCTCATACTCGTTAGGCCCCGTCACGCCTAGCATTACATACTTTTCTTTATCTGAAGACCACGTAAAACGCTGCTTCCAAAAACGCGCCACCCCAATAATCACTTCCAGTCCCATTTCAGGAATATAGGACGTATCTCCCGTAAAACGCTCGTAGTTATAAATCGCAAAAACCATAGAGCCATTGCGGTGTATTTCTTCAAAGGTAATTTCCCACTCGTTATGACATTCTTCACCATTCATCGTCACCATAGGATACAAAGCAGCGCCATTGGTAAACCCTAATTTTGCCGCATTTTCTATCGCCTTCTCTAAGTGTTTATAACGGTATGTCAATAAGTTACGCGCCACACTCTGATCTTTGGTCGCCATATAAAACGGAATACAATATGCCTCGGTATCCCAATAGGTAGACCCGCCATATTTCTCTCCCGTAAATCCTTTAGGACCAATATTAAGTCGCGCATCTTTTCCAGAATACGTCTGATTTAACTGAAAAATATTAAAGCGAATCCCTTGCTGTGCCTTGACATCGCCTTCTATCGTGATATCTGCCATCGCCCACACTGCTGCCCAATCTTCTTTTTGCTGCGTCAATAATGCTTCAAAACCTAGTGTTTCGGCTTTCTCAAGCACGGCATTTGCAGCGGACAACAAGGCATCTTTCTCGTGATTTAAATCACTGACGTAGCCGCCAAATTTATGAATCTCCAAGGTTTCGCCTTCCTTCACATCAGTCTCGTACTGATGACCTATATAAGTAATCGTTTCTTGTTTATTGCCTATTTTCCCTTGATAGGATGATTTTTCTGTACGCTTTCGCGAAAGCTGAATACGTCTCCCACCCACATACAATTGGTTGCTCATCATGGTGCATACCTGAAACTGAGTCTTCATGGTATGCGCTAAAATAAACGCGCGATGCTCCTGATCTGAAACAGAAAGGGTATTCCAAAACTGATCATCCCAATTAGAATCTTCATTGCTAATGCCACTGTCCAGATACGGTTCATAGCTGATGGTCGCATCTTCATCAAGAGGGGTTACTTCATATTTAATCGCACCTATCTCATTGATGTTTAAACTTAAAAAGCGGGTGGCTTTGACAGCTACTTTACTTCCGTTTTTCAACGTCGCGTCAAAACTACGATAGAGCACCCCTTCTTTCATATTAAGGGTTCTATTAAAATTCTGAACAGCCGTACACGCATGTAAATCTAGAGATTCACCGTTTACCGTCACTTTTATACCGATCCAACTTGGGGCGTTTAGTACTTTGGCAAAGTATTCTGGATAGCCGTTTTTCCACCAACCCACACGGGTTTTGTCTGGATAATACACACCTCCTATATAACTTCCTTGAAAAGTCGCACCGCTATAATTTTCTTCAAAATTAGCACGTTGCCCCATGGTACCGTTCCCAAGACTCATCAAACTCTCTGATGACTTTACAACCTCAGGATTCCATTTTTGCTCTATAATTGACCAAGCGTCAGGGATAATATATTCTAAATGCATGTTTTATATTTTTAGAATCAAGAATCAGGATCGTTTGTTTTACTCACTTCTTGAGACAAGACTTTTTAAATTCTTATCTCTCATTTTGGTTCTTGAAAGGCTGTTTTAAAAATTGATATTGATGAATTTTTTATTTTATAAGGGTGTCTAAAAAGTCATTAGACATCCCTGTAAAATCTGCAAAGACATGATCTGCTTCGTGTAATACGTTTGCATCTCCAATCCCAATACTTGTCATTCCGGCACTATTTGCTGCTTGAATTCCCGCAATCGAATCTTCGAATACGATGCAGTGTTGCGCATCTGTTTGTAACGCTTGCGCTCCTTTAACAAATACTTCAGGATCAGGCTTAGCAGCCGTCACATCATTACCATCTACAATGGTTTGAAATTTATTGATAAGCGCCACACGTTCCAAAATAGGACGTGCATTTTTACTGGCACTTCCAAGAGCGATGCCTTGATTTTTTTGAATTAAATAATCTAAGACACGAGGCACATCAGGTAAAATTTCGCTTTGATCCATTTTCTGGATGTAGCTTAAGTATTCTACATTTTTTTGAACAAGCCAAGCATCTTTTTCTTCTTGTGTCGCTTTGTAGTTTGCCATCTCCAACAAAATCTCCAGAGATCGCACCCTGCTCACGCCTTTAAATTGTTCGTTCTGCTCCTCGGTAAAATCAAAGTTGATTCCTTTAGCAAGATTTCGCCAAGCGAGGTAATGGAACTTTGCGGTGTCTACAATTACCCCGTCTAAATCAAATATAAATGCTTTCTTCATATTGGTTTGTATCTGGGCACAAAGCTACTTATTATTTCTATTTTCTCTTTTAAATTCATCATAATAAAACCAATTACACATTTTATCAAAACAGTTATCACTTGAACGTTTAACCCACATTATACATAACAGATTCATAAATGATCATATCTCCTATGATCTTAGCAAGTTTTTTTATTTAGCAAACAAAAAAAGAGGCCGTCTAAAAACAATTTAGGCGGTCTTTTATATTTTGAAGATTTTGGTTCTTTCAGTTTTTAACTCAGTTATTGAGTTATTCGTTAAGAGTTAAAAGTATGGTTAGGGATGCTTAC
>Ga0115554_1000237_pt1 | contig 36957 bp, 19 predicted proteins | sample COGITO_mtgs_1104_3_FD_87283 | JGI IMG/M metagenome (GOLD analysis project Ga0115554, IMG submission 87283) | Pelagic marine microbial communities from North Sea - COGITO_mtgs_110404 | ecosystem: Environmental > Aquatic > Marine > Epipelagic | place: Germany:Helgoland, sampling site Kabeltonne... | reverse complement strand
TATATATTTAAAAATGATGGACGTCGACGATCAGCAACACCACGCACACGTCCAAGCGAAGAAGAAAGAACCGTGGGTGGATAAATACCGACCGAAGAAAGTCTCGGACGTGGCGTACCAAACTGAAGTCGTCTCCGCGTTAGAGAAAGCGATGGAGACGCACAATTTACCGCACATGTTATTCTACGGCCCGCCTGGAACGGGGAAAACGACCTGCGCGTTGGCTATTTGTAAACAACTGTACGGACCAGAGTTGGGGAAAAAAAGAGTGCTGGAACTAAACGCCTCGGACGAACGAGGGATCTCGGTCGTGAGAGGGAAAATTAAATCGTTCGCGTCGACGACGGTAGGCGAAGGAGTGCCGGGATACCCGTGTCCGCCGTATAAGATTCTGATTTTAGACGAAGCGGATTCGATGACGAACGACGCGCAGTCGGCGCTGCGACGAATGATGGAAACGTACTCCAGAGTGACGCGATTTTTCATCCTGTGTAACTACGTGAGCAAAATTATAGACCCGATTTCTTCTCGATGCGCAAAGTTTCGATTTAAATCGTTAGATGGAGGGACAATGCACGAGAGAATAAACTTTATCGCGAAAGGAGAAAATTTACAGTTGGCGGAAGGGACGTTGCAAGCGTTGGAACACGTATCCGCGGGGGATATGCGTAAAGCGATTACTCTTTTACAATCCGCGGCGTCCTTGTTTGGATCAGAACTTACTGGAGATCGCATTCGCGAAGTTGCCGGTGTGATTCCGGATGAGAAAATCGAAGAGTTGTTGCAACTCTGCGTGGCCGGGGATTCTCAAAAATCGCAGGCGTTAGCGGAGGATATTTTGAAAGACGGGTTTCCTTGTTTGCAAATCTTAGAGCAGTTTGGGTACTATTTGGCTGATAGTGACTTGCTCGAGGACGAGATGAAAGCTGAAATTTGCTTGAAGCTAGGCGAAGTGGAGAAGAAATTGGTAGACGGGGCGGACGAGTGGCTGCAGTTGTCGCATTGTATCTCAATTGCGACGATTGTCTGCTCGACGAAACCAGAAAAGTAATAATAATAATGCTACGCTCTTGTACCTAGTATATAGCTACTTCTATATCTATTCTAATCTACCAGCAATAATGCATATAAAGCGCGTTTCTTCAACACGTCGATTCGGCGGAGTCTTTCTCCTTTGTGCACAAAGTCACCACGTTCGCGTCGACCAACGCTCTCAAAATATCCCCTTCCATCTTAAAGTTATGGTGCGGATGCGCCAACAAACGCTCTGAATCCGCATACTTCTTGAAATAGTGATATCGCAACCCTTCCGCTTTCATATCGTTCGTCTTTCTCGAGTCATCCAAGGAAAATCCGTACACGGAAACTCTTTTGCACAAGTTCAACAATAAATACACGCCTAGAAGGCCCGAAGAGGGCGTTAATTCTTCCTCGCTATATTTTGCACGATTCTTCTCAAAATCTCTGAATCCAATCAACGCCGTTCTCGCTCCAGAAACCACACGGGAGGACAATAACAACGGTTTCTTCATCTCGCTCCTTCTCTTCGCGACGGTTTGCGAAAAAGTTTCAAACTGTTTCGTCGTCGCTCTCGAGACGATAAACGTCACATTACTCGGCTCTTGCGCTAATAAATACCTCGCTAAATTACTCGTACCGCCTGGAACATCCGTATTCGAGACGCCGTCTTCATAATACACCGTCGTCCACTTGTTGTTCAACATCCTATACGTGACTTTCGAGCCGACGTATTTCTCGTAGCCTTTCACCGGCGCTTGGTTCACGCGCATCACCGCCTCGTGTTTATCGATCGATTTCCCAAACTGAGTGCGTTTTAATATCCCAGAATTTCCAACTAATGCGCACGATTTGTGTATAATCTTCGGGCTTTGTTCTGGTAACACCCGATTGACTACATTTTGCGAAGCGAACGCGTCTTTTTCTCGTATTCTTTTGTGGTTCTCTTGGGAGATGAACAAATCGTCTTCGTCGAAGACAAAGTCGCGCAAATACGGTTTCTCCTTCGCTTTCTCCTCCACCGATACTCGCCAGTCTTCGTCGTCTTCGTTCTCCTCCACGTCATCGTACACGGAAGTTCCACTTCCACTCTTACTACTACTTTCCACAAAGTCGGATTCGTCGATATCGTAAACGTCTAAATCGCTCAACTGATACGAGGCTTCACCGGTTGGCATTCGATTGGAAACGCGAATCAACGCGGTGAACCAGAATGAAATCGCGGAGAGAAGGATTATCAAAACGTAGTATTTCTTTTGTTTCCGTCTTTTTAAGCCGCCTCCATCGCTGCTGCGACGCAGCAGCTCCGGCATTCTTCGAGAATGTTTCTCGTCGTAAAAAGGAGAGAAATGACGATTTTCAAAAAACGAGAGTAAAAACGGTTGTGGCGTGTCACATGTGAGTCTGTAAGAGTGTAACGGAGGTTAATACTAAAATACAATAACAATCTCATCACCGTCTTCTTCTTTGCTCTTCTTTCTCCTTCTTGGAATAGAACACGGTCCAATACGACTTCGTTGGATTGACGCCAAACCTGGCGCTTTCGTCGGCGAACCAATAGACCCAGCTTCGTACGCGCTCGTTATTTTTCAAGTCGATAAACTTTGGTATCGCGTCTAGGTCCATGAAGTGCGGATGTTCGTATATAAATACCACGGAAGTACAAATTAACGCGAGTAACATGTACAACGTGGACACAGAGAAGAACATGGACATGCAAAATAAAATGGCTCGTAGATCGGCGTAAAATATTTGAATGTCTTCGCCAAAGAGGTACGTGCACATCATGCAGTTGAATCCTAATATAGCCGATTGCCAAGTCATTCGATATCCGACATTCCAACACCACGTTTTATAATAACATCCTTTACACGAAGGGCTCAAAGTTGCAAACAAATAGTTCGCTCTGTACGCGATTAAGGTGTCCAATTGAATTCGTCCCAGAACTGGTTTGTGATCCATCGCCGACGCCTCTTTCGCCATCTCGTGTTCGACAATTTGCGAGGAAAATTCGTGCAATACATGGGGATCGCCGTGATAATACCCATCTTTATGCGTCAACGAACAGCATATAGGGCACGTGCCTCGCACTGGATTATTCGTGAATGGACACTTCATCGCGTTGAAGTTTACGAGTACTTCCTCCTCTTCGGTTCTTTGGAACAAACTTTTCATGTTCCTCCACGGTCTCTTATCGAAACTCGATCGGATCTTACCGTATTTGTCCGTATCGAGAAGAATGTACGCGAACGCGCAAACTAAGAGCATTAAACCAGCCACGCCTGTGGTGAAGTAAACTGTGCGTTTTCGTAAACGGGCGTTTTTGAAAGAAGGAGAAGAAAGAGAGAAGTCAGCAGCACAAACACCAAGACGCGAAACGCAAACAGAAGAGAGATAAAAAGACGAACGACGCACTTCCAAGTAAATACATGTACGTTGTTTTCTGAGAAAGCAGAACAATCCGCAAGAACAGGGTGCATCCGATGGGAATATACGCGCGCCATCGCATGCAGTTCGCGATACCGAACGGTTGGAAGGCAACTTGGAAGACAGTCATAATATTTTAAAACTTTGAGGAGTTGACCAAAAATGGTCTTACGATGTGACGAACATTTTCACATCCCAAAAAAGGAAAAACGAGGCAGAAGAAAAGACACGGGCGCATTTTATTTCTCTCCCTCTCTCTCTCTTATTTATTACAACAAAAACGAATTACTTCTTTGCATCCTCTTCTTCCCACGCCGGATTCTTCTTCATGATGACTACGTTTTCCAAATTCGAGGTGATTGGGATGTACTTGCCGCTTTCTAATTCGGCTCGGTCGCCCGAAGCTAGTAACACCGGCGTCGTGTGCGTCTGAAAGCCGGTAATTGTTTTTGGTCTACCAGCTTGGCCGACAACGTCGACAGCCTGGCCAACTCTCACGGGAATCGGTAAAGCTTTACCTTCCTCGTCGACACACATCAACATGCGCGGGACGGCTGCAGCGAAGAGATAATAAAGCATGTAATGATGCTTTCCTAAAATCGTGTGCTTCATGTCCAAACCGGCGAAGCAGGTGATCATCAAACCAGCCAGGGAGACGCTCGATTGCAAGGTTCTATCGGAATGCGTCGGGGATAAGGTGAGTAAACCTTTGCCCAAGTGCACTAACCCTTGCGAGACGCGGACTAAAAACAAAAGACTCGGTTCTTTGTAGTAGTAGCTCGTCAATTGTCGAAGCTGGTGCGCCAAACGCGCATTGTTCGTACCAGCGCCGACGATACCAAGCGCCAAGCAAGCAGATTGAGCGATTTCTTCCGAGTTATCGTGCGATAATCGACCTAATTGATCGGTGATTTCTAACTTCGGATCAGAAGTGTGCAACATGGCTAAACCGAGAGGAATAGCCAATTTCACCGAGTTGTCCCCGTACTGAATCAAGTGATCGTACGAACGGATCGCCATGTCGCGACCGAGGTCTTCACCCATGGCAATAATAGCAATGCCTAGGCACGCCACAGATTGCGCGTCTAATTTCCAACTGTCTTCTTCCGTCGATTCTTCTGTCGTTCTGTGTTCACCACATTTCGCAAGCAAGGCTTGTACTTTCAAGACGTTACCCGAGCAAGCGTAGGCGCAAACGTCGAGAACGACTTGGCAATACTCCGAAATGCGTTCCGGAAAAGTCTTCGCAACTTCTAACGTCGCTTCAACTTCTTGCTGTCTTTGCAAAAACATCAAGCCGAGACCTAAGCACATCAAGTGCGCGAAAGGATCTTCCAAATCTTTCTCCGGGCGAAGCATCAATGCTTGGACGATGGATTGAACGGACTCTTCGTGACACGTGCCGCAGTAAACTAAACCTAACGATAAAGCGGCAAACGCGCAAACATCCATTGGCGTGGATTCATCCGTTACAATTGGCGTCAAGAGTTCAGCCACTTCTTCCTTCTGGCAACCGGCGTACGCTAAACCCAAGCCCATGATTGCACCGATTCGAACGGACGAATTATCTTTGTTGACGGATTCGTAAAGCAGACCGTAAGCTGGATCGCAATCGTTTCTCACGTTCGTGTTGATCAAACCGACGGCGAGGAGACCACCAGCAACGACTAACGGCTCTTCGGAATACAAAAACGTATCCACTTGCGGTAAACCACCTTCGACGTCCCACAGCAACACAGATCCTAAACTCGCAGCTGCGGACATTTTGCCGTGGTCTTTGTTTTTGAAAATCCAGGAGACGTTGGAGGAAGAGCCGCCTTCGCCAGTCGTGCCTTCCGCGGATTGCGCGGTGAGCAACTTATCGTGACCGAAACCGGCGTTGACAAATGCGTTGACAAACGTCGCCGCTAAATTCGCGCGAGCACTATCTACAGCAGGCCCGGACGGCGCTCTGCCTTCAATCAAATGTGTTTTGTAAATATCCTCCGGTAACTTGGCTTCCATCACGTCCAAATCTCTCGCTAAAGTCAAGTAATTTTCGCAAAGCTTCGAGTTTGACATGATCAACGTCAACTCTTCCGCATCATCACCTTCTTGTTCGCACGGTCCTTCGTCTAATTTCAACGGGTGGCCGTGTCGAGCGAGAATGTAACAGAGCTGTTTCTTTTCTAACGGGTCCTTTGAAGCTAAAAATGTTTCTTCAATCGTACTTTGTACGCCAATCTTCAACGCCACTCGCATGGCGTCACACAATTTGTTCACTTTCATGAAAATTTTGTGCGCGGTGGACAAGACGATACCGTCTTCCGGTTCCGGCAAATAGCTCGAGCACGAGATCAAATACAAACACGTGCGCGAATAATTATTCTCCGTCACGTGGTCAATCAAATACTCCAACTTTTCCACTTCAATTAACAAATCCACTGCCTCAGGCTCGGCGTTGTGCGACATGTGAAATGGCACGATGTCTTTCACCAACTTCATCAAATCGTCAACCTCTTTATCTTTTGCGGTGACCCCTTCTTCTCCTTCTTCTAAGTCTGCGCGTCGATGGTACTCGATGCCGATTTCGCTCGCCAAGTTTCTCGCGTACTCATGGCCCCAAAATCCAACCTCTTCTCCGCTCCCTAACATCTTATACTTCAACGACTCCGGAATGACATTCTCTCCCGGGGAATCCGTCATGGATAAAACTGAGATAACATCCGCTAAAAGTTTCTTGTTTGTCGCGTCTTTGATGGTCGGGTACTGGTCTTTGAAAGTTTGCAAGTGAGGACGCAAGAATTTCAAAGGTTTCGGCACCGAAGTCATCGAACTGTTGTTTTGTAGGCACGAGGAAGATTGAGAGAAGAGTGAACAGCAGGTGAGTCATTAGTACGCGAGCTTGATGATGTGAGAACGAAAGAAGGAAAAGGAAAGAAAGAAGGAAAACTATAGAAAAGAAATCGTCGATCTCGTTATTCGTCGTACCTCGTCGCCGTTTTGATCTCCGTTCGCATGCTCTCCAACGCCAACTTCGCCACGCCCGCTTTGGAATCCATCACCCTTTGGACTAACAGTTCCAAGTTTGTTTTCAGCTGAAGATCTTCCTCGGATAATTCAATCTCCGGTTTCGCGTCTTTACCAGTCGTTTTCGTAGACTTCTTTTCATCATCATCATCAGATTTGTCTTTTCCATCGGTGGTGGACGATGGAACGACGACGTCTTTCTTTTTCTCACCCATGTTGATGATGAGATGAGAAGATGATCCTCTTTGCTCTTAAAACGGGTTTCACGAAGTAACAGAAACGTGTCTCTTCCTACTCGCAACAAGGGGGAGAAAAGTAGAAAAACGATACGAGCAGAATAGAGAAGAGTGCGTGCAAAAAGTTTGAAGATGATCTGATGACGGGTCTGTCCAGTTCGTCCGAGTGTCCAAAAAAGCACTCAAAAAAACCAACAGGAAAAAGAACTTCGTTGCACTTCATATTATTATACACAACACGCTATTTACTTATTTGTCTCCATTCTCGTGCGAGGAATATTCTCTGGCTTGAGCTTTCGTGAGCTCTCGCAAAATCATCGTCGCGTAATTGCCAGCGCCGAGCTTGAAGGAGAGTTTCGCGGCGAGAAGTTTTCCTCCTTTCTTCTCTACTTTTTTGTCGCCGTCGTCGTCTTTGTCGGTATTTTTCATCTTCTTCTTGACGAAAGCGTCCATGTCCGTTTTCAGTAAATCTATTTTCGGATCATCGTATCGCATGAACTCGCATTCAAGATCTTTCGGTTTTAGAAAGAGTCTGCGATAATCGCCCGGGTACGATCGCATAGAAAATTCCATGATGGAATGTTTCGTGAGCTCTAAGTCTACGCCGTCTTTGTTCATGGCGAGCTCGTGAAACAGAGCTTTGCCGTCCAACGTTTTATCGTCTTCGCCGTCTGCTTTGGTTACTGCCCAAGAAGGGTAGATAACTGCGTGTCCAGGAACTGGTAAAACGACATCGGAGGGATCAAAAGCATTCTTCGAGACGTCTTCAGCTGTGACAAGCTTCACTTTCTTCAAATTTTCGCCGCGTTTGAGACCTTTATCATAGGCTTCGTCCGAATGTTTTTGAATCTCTTCCGCTGTTTTCCCGTTGTCTTCGTCGTCTATAATGGCGACTAAATCACCCTCTACGACTGTGTTGATTCCAAATTTTCGGACTCGTTCGCTCGCAACTTTATTCCATAAATAACTCTGGTACGCGTTAATATACATGCGCTTCATCTTGCTCGGAATGGCTGTTAGCTGTCCGCAGAAATCGTTTTCGCGGCCCTTCGCTGCTTGCACCTCTAATATCGCGCGTTCTATGTGCATAAATCTAGGAATCGTTCTCAAAGCTTCCTGCGCGTCTTTAGTTTCGAGATATTTCTCCTTTGCTTGCTTAATCTTCGTGGATTCTTTCATCTTTGGCTGTAATATAACATCTACAGCTTCCTTGAACTTACCATTTAAGAGCAACGCTCCAATTTTATGCGTCGTGCCGGTTGATGTCTCTGAAGCATCCTGCGCTGTCGACGATACGTTGCCAAATCGCTGAGCGCCGAAATAATTAATCGTTCCAGTTTCGCGCAAGGCGTTAATACCAGCTATTACAGTCTCTTTGAGCCGTTCATCTATGTTTCTAAGACAGATGATGAATGCGTTCCCCATCGATTTGCCGAAATACAGCGGTCTTTCGACGTAGGTGAAGTTACCAATCTTTATATCTTTACACGCTTTGTTCAAAGAAGCGAGTCGGTACGCTCGGTACTTATAAACTGATATTCTTTGCGTCGTAACTGCTCGCTTATCCTTCGTACCAGCTATTTGAAACCGTTTCGGGTTACATTTCAGAAGGTTGCCAAGTTGATTCAGTGCGTCTGTCGTATCTCTTCCCGATTTACACATCACGAACTGCAAAGTCGTCGGGAGATCTGCTGGCCATTTCGGTCGCGTATCTGGAGTGGCTTTCTTGTGCCGCTTGTTGCTTTTGCTTTTATTATCGTCGTCTCTCGCGCCTCTCTTCTTGCCTCCCCCCGAGGACGGGTGCACGCGAATGCATAAATTTTGCCCATTCGTCGCATTCGGATGTCCATTGTCTAGCGTCACAGAATCTGTATCGAGTTGAAACTGCCGAAAAAACGCGTGCAGTTGCTTTCTGTGTTCTTTATCTTTGGAGGGTGCTAATACTAATGGTTCAAGGATGCCAATTTTCCCCTCGCCGCCGTCGCCGCCGCCGTCTTCTAAAACTTGTAATAGGGGTTGAGTCCCTCGTCTCACCCCTGGTGTATTCAGAAACGCGCGCAACCGCTCCACGTCTTCCTCGCTCCCTGAAATCTTATTGAACTCTTCAAATATCTCTTCTTTGACCACGACGACGTTAGAACTCTCATTCGCGTCGCCGCCACCCCGATCATCGTCGTTATCATCTTCTTCGATGATTTTCGTCACCGTCGTGTTTTCCAACATCGCCTTCTCTTTCCTCTCCAACTCTCGATCGACGAGAGGTTCGAGTTCGGTCAACGAGCACACCTCGCCAGTTTCGGTTATTTCTTGGACGATGAAGTCGGAATTGAGCGTTTTAAATGTCGCCGGGAAACCCGAGAGGGTGTTCGCAAACAGTTCTAAACCGATTGCATGTTCCCCTTGTTGGATATTCTTCTGGTTGTTGTTTGCAAAAACAGTTGGAATCGACTTGGGAGACATTTTTGTGTTGTTTTTTGTGCGCGAAGAGCACGACAGAACAAACAGGAGCTGAATTTTAGGGTACTCGTACTTGCGTTCGTGAAGACAGCGTTGATATGATATGAAAAAAATTTACAACTCAAAAGTATCTACATCATCCTCTTCCAAAATGCCGTCGTCAAAGTCGAAATCCATCATACCACTCGCGTTCATGTTGTTACCGTAGGATTGATCGAGCATCATAAAGGTATCGACTTCGCGGTCGATGGCTTGGAAACCCATACCACCGTTGGAGGCGTTTGCGTTTGGCGGTAAAAAGTTGGCGCCGCCGTTGGCTTGGGCGTATTTTGCCGCAGCGGAAGCTAAGGTGGCGAGTAAACCCCACGAGGAAAACGCGTTTGAAGCACCGACGCCGGCAAATGCCAACGGACTTCTCGATGGCGTCGTTAATTTAACGGAGAAGATCTCACACGTCGAGACCAAGTCCAAAAGGACGTCGTCGGAAGTTTTGAGTTCGTCGCACAAACCTCTCTTCATGGCGTCTGGGCCAAACCAAGTTTCCCCGGTGGCAACTTCGTCGATGTTCAGCGACGGTCGATTGGTAGAAACGAAGCCTTTAAACAACGTTAAAACGTCCTCGATATCTTTTGTCGTCTTGATCAAATCTTCTTTGGTGATTTTCTTCGTTGGCGTGATAGTTCGCTTATATTTGCCTGCCGTAATAGTTGCGAACTCTATACCTTCGTTTTTCAAGCGTTCGTAGACATTCGGGACGTCGCTGATTACGCCAATACTACCCAAGACAGCAAATGGCGAGGCGACGATTTTATCAGCAACACAAGCCATCATATAACCGCCCGATGCGGCAACCTGTTCGACGCATATCGTGAGCGGTAAACCGGCGGCTTTAATTCTAGTTAACTGCGCGGCGGCTAAACCGTACCCAGTAACAGTACCACCTCCAGTGTTTAACCTCAAAATAACTTCGTCCCCTCGTTCCTTCTTAGCAGATCTCAACAAACCGGTAACTTCCTCTCTCAACTGCGCGGCTTGACTCGCTTGTACGTCGCCGAAAAAGTCGAGCACGAAGACGTGTTTCTTCGAAAGTTTATCCTTCGGTCCCGATACCTCGTCAACGTTATTCAACAGAAGGACGTCGCTGTTCGCTTGCCAACCAAACGTTTGATTAGGATCTTTCAATACGTCCTCGAGCGATTTTAATTTCGATTTCGGCACCGCTGCAGCAACCGCGGTTAAATACTTATCTTCGTTCAACATTCTCTCGGAAGCGATGCGACCGAGCTCTTTCGCCTGTTTCGACGGGTTTTCTTTGCCCATGCCGAATTTGTTCTTGATGTTGTTCATGATATCGCCGTCTTCTTTCGACGACGACGCAGCTTCGTCTTCCTTGGAAGACGAAGAGCTCGAAGACGAAGATTCTTTCTTTCTCGCGCCGAGTTCTAATGCGGTTTTTCGCGAGGATGCCGTGATGGCGTTCATTCGCGTCTTCAATCTGTCGTCGACTTCTTTCCATTTTTTTTGCGCCTCGAGAATGGCGTTGCGCTCTTCCGAGGATAACTTACCCAACGCGTCCGCGTATCTCTTCTCAAACCTCTGCTTGTTCTGTTGCCGCTTAGCGGACGTTTTCGAAACCGTCGCGGCCTCAAATTGTAACGCGTACGAATCCAATCGATCGTTCAACCGCTTGATGGATAAGTACGGTTGCGTTCGCGGCTTCTTTCCCATCTGCCCGCCTCTGAGAAATCCGAAAGGCGAGGACGACGACGACCCGTCTTCATTTCCACCGGAGGAAGACTTCCCTCTTCGAGCGCCGGAAATAATCATCAAAGCGACGATACCTACCGTGACGGCTGGGACCCCCCACGAGATTAACGTTTTCAGCGTATACATGGACAACTCGTGAAACTCTGGCGAACTGAACGCGTTCGAGACCGAGTCGAAGGCGCCAGCGGCGAACGCTTTCGGAGAAAAGACCAAAAAAGGTGCCACGGAAGCTGCTTGCATCATCATCAGTTTCTCGTTGTTGTCTTTAGAAGACGAACGGTCGTCGTCCTCGTCCCTTCCGTCTTTGGTATTGATGAGATTATTGGTGACGACGTTTCGATTTTTACACTGTTGGACGACTCTGCCTTTTCTTCGAGACAAAGAAGACGTCTTTCTTCTCCCGAAGCATTTTGAGAGAGAAGAAGAAGAAGTCAAAGAAGTCAAAGAAGAAATCATCTATAATCGAGTTTCAAAACTGAATGGAGTCGCTCGTTTATTATATATATACGCTTAAGACTTGTGCACTTGTGCGAGGAGCAGGTAATGGAGTTTTAAGGAAGAGAAAGAAAGAAAGAAAAAAAAGGTGACATAGGCACCAAAAACCTCTTCCTTTTCCAACCACCATAAAATTTAACAACCCGAAAAAGAAGAACAGATGACAGACTGACAGAAAAAGAAGAAGTTTTTTGCTCAAAATCCTCGAATCCTCTTCGTCAGTTTTAAAACGCTTTCTTTTCCCCTCCCTCAAACTACTGTGTTGTACGAATATCTCATCTCATCTCTCTTTTTATATATATTTATTATATTCATTAGAGTTTAACGACAGAGAAGAGATGACGACGACGACGACGACGTTTAGGACGTCTTCTTTTTCAGCAGCAACAGCAGCAGCAGCAGCGGGAACGACGACTTGTTCTCGTCGTCCCTCGAGAAGATGCGGAAGAAACATTTCACCGACAACGAGGAGAAGATTAATCTCTTTTTCTTCTTCTGAAACGAAAGCGGCGTTAGCGGATCAACAACCCTCGCAATCATCATCATCAGCAGCAAAGAAAACTTCATCACCGTTATCGTACGAGTTAGTCCAAGGCGCTCTGGTGAAATACACGGTGGAAGAGAAAAAAGGACCGCATCCACCGACGTGCGTTTTCCTCCACGGCATTCTCGGTTCTCGACGGAACTTGTTGTCTTTCGCGAAACGGATGGCGGAAGAGATGCCGAGTTGGCAATTTTTATTGGTGGATTTACGATGCCACGGACAAACGAACACGGAGAGCACGGAGAGTGGGGAGAGACGATTCGGGGAGGATAGCGTAGAAAGCGCGGCGAGAGATGTTATCGAGACGCTGCAGTCGCTAAAGTTTTACCCGCACATGTTGGTCGGGCACTCGTTCGGAGGGAAGGTGGCCATGTCTATGGTCCATCAGTTCTCGCAAGGCGAAAGGAATAAGGTCTTGCCGAGACCGGTTCAAGTGTGGGTGTTAGATACGGTCCCGGGAGATGCCTGGGCGAGGACAGGCGACCATCCGAAAGATACCATTAATTTTGTTCGAACTTTGGATACGCCGTTCGCGTCGAGGAAACATCTGGTGGATTCCTTGACTGGAGCCGGGTTTACCATCGAAGGCGCGCAGTGGATGACGACGAATTTAAAGCCCGCGAAAGATGGGAACAAAGGCGAATTAGATTGGGTGTTTGATTTAGACGGCATTAAAGATATGTATTCGAGTTACGAGGCGACGAATTTATGGCCGATGCTCGAAACGCAACCGAAAGGTTTAGAGGTAGATTTCGTTCGAGCGGAACGGTCGGCGTTCGTTTGGGCCGAGGAAGACGTGAACAGATTATTAAACACGGGAGCGAGAATACACTTCTTGGAAAATAGCAGTCACTGGGTCCACATCGACAATCCAAACTCGCTGTTGAACATCATGAAACCGAGCTTTGAGTCGTTCAATCGAAGACGATGATTTATTTATTTATATTAGATTTAGATTTTAGCGCATTCAAATAAATAGCACACATCATCATTACGTATCAAAACTATCCTCTCGTTTTTATTATCCACCTAAACGAATGCTATGGTCGTCCGCTTTCTCCTGCATTTCCAAATCGCCCACGTCAAACGTTTCCGTGTCGGCTTCGTCGCAACTTATACTCGTTCCGTCGTAGCTCACCTCGCACTCTTCGTTCAAATCTTTCACGTTGGTCACTCGATACGTCCCTTCCGCTAATCCTTCGCACACCAAACATCCTTCCTCCACGACTTCGCACTTTACCTCGCACCCTTTCTGTCTCTCCGTGTCGCACCTGGGCGCTAAAAACTCCTCCTCTTTATCGTCTCTCGATTTCTTCGTCCCTCCCCACCAGGCGGAGACTTCGTACGTCCCCGAGGGGATATCTTCGGAAATAATCGCCCCTTTCTCTGTAACCACGCAGTTGTAGCCTTCGTCAATTCGTGGTTTTTTATACTGAAATGCTGTTTCTCCTCCAGCAGCATTAGCGGAGACTTTCATCCTCGAGTGAAGAACGACAGAAGAATGCCGTTGTCCTGATTTACTGTTATTGGTATTCTTAGGGATCGTCGTCGCAAAATTTTGTTGTGATTGACTTTTTCTCATGAAAGAAAACTTTCCCCGCGTTGCTAAGCCGCTCGAGCGATGAGTGCTCGCAGTAGTACCCGCGCGCGCCACTGTTACCAATGACGCCATTATTTTATGCGTTTGTATTCTATTTAAAAACAATGAAGGGTTTGTCGTTCGTTTGTTGTGTTGAGAATTCGTCGTTTGTGATGAAAGACAGAAGAAGATGAAAAAAAAAATGTCAAGGCTGACTCATCATTTTTGTCAAAAAACATCATCAAAATGTCAAACATCAAACACTTTTAAACAACGACCAAAAATGTCTGCACAAAGAAAAAGAAAAATAATACCAAAATGGAAGCGGCGGAGAAGCGAGGCAAAGTGCGAGTGCTCGTCTGCGGCAACGCCGGGTCGGGGAAGACGACGTTATTGAGACACGTGAGAGACGAAGTGGACGTATCGACGACGATTCAGACGACGGTTCAGACGACGACTTCAACGACTTCAAAAACGACGAGCAAAAGCACAAGTGAAAATAAAAAGAACGAGACAAAAATGCTGAACTTACTGGTGGAAAACGTAGAAAGGACGATTGGATGCTCCGCGGACGTGAAATTGATATTCCACGAACACGCGAGGACGGAGCATTTCGTGGAATTGTGGGATGTTGGCGGTCACGACCAGTTTAAAGACGATCGAGCGGCGTTTTTTAGGGACATAAATGCTGTCATTTTAGTGCACGATGCCTCGCAGAAAAATAGCGCGTTGACGTTGGAAAGATGGGCGAGAGAAATTGCGCAACAAGGGACGTTTGTGGCACCGGATACGCACACACCAAATCCGTGGGTGACGAGTACGAGAGATCCGCACGTTATATACGGGTTTGGGGGGTTACCGGTGCCGTGTTTGGTGATTTCGAACAAGAGCGATAAAGCGTACGTTCTCGGGAAAGGGGACGTGGCCGGATTGAAAGCGAAGACGGCGTTTGGCGGATTTTTGAAGAAGATTGGCTTGAAATTACAGCCAATACTTCCGACGACGACGTCGAATAGTAATATTAGCGGTAGTAGCAACAACGCCATGGGACTCATTGACGAGGATTATAATGATTTAGTTTCCTCGCAAGGAGGTTCGCCGACGCTCGGATTTCGAAATTCTCATCATCATCGCCAAGGCTCGAGCGGGAATAATATGGATTACTTCTTAGACCCGAGAGTACCGAGAGGCGCGTTGGATAAAAGGCCAATACCAAGAGGTCTGAGGTGTTCTGCTTTACACGGACGGGTGGATCATTCCTCGTTCGACGCGTTCTTTAAAGAGATAATCGATCGGAGGTATTATTCAAACCTTTCGGTAAATCTATCGTCTGTGCCATCGACGCAAAATCAGGCGCCGGACTCTTCAAACTTGATCAGACGATCGCACGATTCTTTTGCCTTTAGCAACGATTTAGTTTAGAAATCTATAGAGAAGCTAGTACCTGAGTATTGTATATTATACAACTATTTATTAGATCTACTACTACTTTTTAACATGGAAGTTGCGCCGTGCAATCGATTCGTACGATGTGAGAGAGATTTTCACATCGAACTTACCCATAATTTCTCGCAAAGCTCGAGCGCACGTTGAATTTTCACCACTCGCGCTTGGAACGACGAGAGAATCGACGATTGTTTTCGCGTTAAACAAGAAGATTTCGCCTGTACTCTTCTCCTTCTTCTTCACATCCTCTTCTTCTTGAAGCGCAGAGCAGAGGGCGAAAGGGAAAAATCTCTTCCGGAAGTCCCACGATGAAGAAGAAACGATTTGTGCATAGATGAACCCTCTGTTCGTCTTACGACCGAAGCGCAAACAAAGAAGCATTAAGCAAGAGCACGCCTCGAATTCTCCACTTGTGCTCGCATCCTCACTGATTCTTTTGATCAAGTGACACGCGTCATCAATCAACCTCTTCTTAAATTCGGAAATCCTCTTGATGCGTCTGGCGCCCAATTTTTGCTTCTCAAAGAAGCCTTCCACTTCGCGAACGTCGAGCGCAAAGTGTAAAAGTTCATCTCGACGCAATCGTTTTGTATTCCAACGTGCGAGTGGTAAAACGAGATCGTCCAAACGTACTATTTCTACGCCGAGTAAGACGAGCCTAGATGCCAAGACAGGTAAGACGTCGTCTTCGCACCCTTCGCGAAGCGTCGTCGAGAATCTCACCATCGAGTCTTTTTCGACGTGTTTTGCCATATTGGCCGCAATCTGATACAATCCTTCCGTCGCGTGTTTCAAAGAGTCACTTTTAAGACTTGTGCGTCTCAGAAGCTCAATCAGAAGAGTTTCTGCAAAACTTGTCGCCGCGTTGATTTCAAGAGAACCGAGCCACATATGTTTCAATACATGCGTAGCATCGGAGTCATTCTCGCATTTTTGATCGTGAAGCGCGAGCGCGGCGCGGAGAAGATCTACATCTTCACTCTTTGCTGCCGCTCGAACGGCATTAAGCACATTCACGTTATTGATGATGCTATTATGAGCGCATTCATAATCTGCAATAGTGCGGTTTACAATCTCGCCTCCGATGTGTTTCGCAGGCCGAGACGAGGCGAAGCGCACGACGGAGGCTACCAACTCTTTCTCTCCGTAATACCGGCGCAACAGAGATTGGTACGGACCATCACCGTTTGGTAATGGAATAATATTTCCGAGCGCTGCGAGAGCTTCGAGTGCGTTTGACTTCTTACGAAACTCTGCGTCTACGGCAAAGAGTGAATCGAGAAGTCTCAAGGAACACGCGCCGAAATTGTTGGTGGCGTCCACGCCAGCACTCTTATGTTGTTTCGAGACATCTCCTGCAGATAGTATGAGTGTTCGCGCCGAAATCGAAGAGAATCCCAACGCCAAAGATGCGATGTCGCCAACTCGACAATTCTTACCGCCGCCGCCGGCGGAAGAAGATGATATGCTTTCCAAAGTCTTGAGAAGTTTCCTGGCCAAATCCTGGCCTCTCCCGAAAAGTAACGGGCGAACGAAGAAGTTTGCATCGTCAACGAGAGAAGAAGAGGGCATTTTATGAACATTACTCTGCTTTGGTGGAGACGGTAGCCAACACCACGACAAACTCGAGCCACCGAGTAACGCACTCGCGCCAAGTACAGCAGAGCATCTATCTTCAGAGCTACATTTGCGATGCGCATCCGTCGCGGTGACAATCAGGACGGTGACAATCTTCTCGCAAAGCGCGTTTTCCACGGGAATGCCTCTCTCCAATGCAAGACTCGCGAGGGCGCCTAAAGACATTAAGCTGAATGCCTGCTCTTCGACTAAAAATGTGCTTAAAGTTTCTTTTATAGCTCGACTTATGAGAGCATTGTTATCACCTTCTCCTTCCTTCACGACTCTCGCAAGAATTGGAAGCGCGCAAAGAAGAGCGCGACGCCATGACGATTCATCTTCCTTACCATCATTCTCTTCCAAGTACTCGATTGAATTCGCAAATAGTTTCAATGCGAGTTCATAGTCTCCCACCGCTTCAACAAAACTTGCTAATCGAACAAAGATATATTCGGGATGTTGCTCGTTGAAATCATTAAAAAATGTGCCTGCGCTGCTGTCTTCTTCGTCGCGAGTAACGCTTCGGAAAATAAGCTTTGAGCACCCTAGGCGCAAACATTTAGAAACTAAGATGCCGATTTCTTCTCTCGCGCGCGTACTCACGGCATCGCTTTTGAACCCATCTACAATTTTGGTAGCAACGCGGGTCGTTTGTATGGCATCTGGCGATTGTAGCCGCTCACCTGTAATGCGCGAGAAAAATCCAGCGTCGAGAATACGTTCTCCTTTACTTTTCGAGTCATCTGCAGCTGCGTTGCTCCATGAAACCATCCACCGCTCCAAAAACTGCATCATCGTATTTTCAATAACGTATTCGTTCCACCACGCGTGCGAAAATTTATTTCTCCTCACGAATTCACAGAATTGCATTTCGTACGAATCGCCATCGAAGAGTAAAAGTAAAAGCAAAGGCGAAATGAGCTCATCGTCTTTCGATTTCGTGTTTTTTCGCAGCCGTTTCGCCGTTCCAATAGCGAGCCTATACAAGAACGGATCGGAAATTTCCATCAAAACTTTCTCTTCATCTTGATTTATGGAGCTGCCTCCGATGAGAGATATTCGCTTTTTCTGGGACGCGCGAGCACGTCTACTCACGGATTCAGATTCCAATTCAACAATCCGCGAAATCACCTTTGAAGCCGCTCTCACAACATCCTCATTTTCTTCCTCTATGAATGTGTTGACGAGACGTGTGAAAGCGAGGAAACTCGTTTTACTTTCCTCGCTTTCGTTATCGTCTTCTCCATCGTAAATATTAAGCAAATTCTTTACTTGTTTGATGTTGAATTCATTCAAGGAATTCCATGCTTCAATTCTGAGTGAATCGTCTGTTGTTTTTGATTCATCGAGCGCACAATCTATGAGAGCATTGACGACAAGAGAACCGGCCTCTGGTACGACATCAGCATCCTCGACTCCGTATTTTAAAAGTCGTAACCACCGTTTGGCGACTAAATTCGAATCTTTTGGCCGCGTTGGCATCTCTTTCGTTACTATTTTAAACGCAGGATAAAAATCCAAAGCTTCGGCTTGAAACAACACTTCGATTGTTTCCAATCCAATCGCTCGACAACACGAAGGTCTCTTCTGCTCAATACACGTCTGTATGGCGTTTGCAAACGTTTCTGCCGCTCTAAAAGGATCTGCTTTTGAAACTTCCAACATAGCATTTGCCCCAGCTAACGTTTCTTCGAAGATATGACTCGCTATTGCGCGCTCGATAGCTTGTTGGAAGCGAAACGAAAGCTGACTCCCACTGGAAGGCGCAGAAATCCACGCTTCCGCTAATAAAACTAGATCTAATGCCAACGAACGTTCCTCGTCCTCCTCGTTATCTATGTGTTCAACAATAGGAAGTAGTGTTCGTAAAGCTGCGTTTGCACTCAGAGGATGGGACGCCGAAGAAGCCGCAGCTTTCAATCCTCTCAAAGTCGCGAGCGCTACATCCTGAGCAGGCGGGGGAGAGACTAAAAAATTCTTTTCAATACTAGCCAACGCCAGAGAAACGATTGGAAGTCCTGAAATTGCAAGCTCAGGACTCTTCCTAAAGCGTGTTCTAACTGAATCTAAAGCCGCATTTCGCACGCGAAGCGATATCGGTGAAAACATGCACGCGAGTGTGAACAAGGCGTCGTTCTCTTCGTTTCTCCGCAACGCATGCTCGAAGATACTCTCTTTTGTTTCCAAAGCCATCGTTTGGTTTGATTCTATCGCCTGACAAAGGTCGTGCAAGACAGAGCATTCAGTCAATGGATAAATATTATACATTTCAGAGATATCTGAAGCAAAAGAAGAAAAAGAACCTTGTTCTGCTGCGATATACGCCGTCTCGCTCTCGCCTAGGTGATTTTCTGAGAGCGTCGCCGAAAGTTCGAGCAAGTGCATCCGAAGGACATCCGGGTATGAACGAACGCACGTTTGAGTCAACGAAAACAAAGAAGATTGGTCCTCAATCGAAAGTTTCCCAACACAATTTGAGATCAAATCACACGCGGCGAGTGCGTTTGTTTTACTATCGCGACGCGATATGCGTAGTATTCGGTGCGTGTGGAAAGAAAGACTCACAACGTCTTCGCCTTTCTTCACGGCATCGCACAGTTGCGCCATTGCACCCAACTCAGCTCTCACAACGATCGCGTTTATTCTATCCTCTTCCTCTGTCTTCTTATTATTATCATTTACTTTCATTTCGCACCAATCTGCAATATCCGCGATGGCTTCGCTCACCCACGAGACATCCTCCGCGCTCGAACATTTATACCATGGCAAACACTTTGTCAATATCTCCAGCGCGGCAAAAGACCCGTCCCTGACGAGCGCAACTCGCGCTAATCCCGGAAGTAATGACGAAGACGTCGATGCCATCGCTCCACTCACATTCCTCTCCAAAATCGTTCGATAAAATAGCCTCTGGAACCGTTCGATGTCCTTTTCTTTCAAAGTCGCGTAATACAAGAACGTGCTGCATACGTGCGCCCCGCCGGATTTCATCGCTCGATACAGAGGCATGTAAGTGCTATCATCATAACCATCTTCCCCTCCTTTTGCGGTGGCAAAAGTACCGCTCCCATTGATGTTGTTGTTCGAAACGCAAATATCGTATATCCCTCTCACTAAAAACCTCCCTTTCGTCCCATCCGTCGTCGCTTCTAAAGCCGCGAGTAACTCGCTCGTAACGACTTCTTTATCGACGACATTGTGCTCGACCAAATCACACACGCGTCGAGATATTTCGTCCACCACGACTCTGCTCTCGTGTAAAAAACACCTTCTCAGGAGCGATTTCTCATCTCTCGATCGTATTCTCGTACCCTCCTCGTTCTCGTTCTCCTTCTTTATCTTCTTACTCTCGACGATACATTCCATGCACAAGGCTCTGGTTCCAAATCGCAAAGCGCGTGCGTTTTCCCCGGCTGATTTCGTCAGTCTCTCGAATCGGTCGAGTATTTCCGAGAGAGACGAATTTGATACAGATGAAGATGAATGCATGATATCTTCTTCTTTTATTTCTTCGCGTTGCCGCCCCCGGAGTGTTTTCGTTTCATCGCTGCTCGTATATATCTAAGAAGAACAACTGTTTGTCGTCTTTTTGCTTTTTGCTTTGTGCGGTTTAGGTGAAAAATTAAAAAAAAATTCTTCTCACTTTTTTTCTCTCATCGAGGACGGGGCAGACGTTCTTTCGGGTCTTCTCGTGCTCTTCTCGTCTCCAAAACTACTACTCTATTACACGTTTCACCACCCTTCGGAGGGAGAGAGAGAGAAAGAGAGAGAGAGAGCGACTGAGAGAAGACGAAGAAGAAGAGAAAAAAGAGATATGATGTTCGCCACTCCGCCTAAAAAAAACAAGAAGAGCCTCCCGCAAATTTTGGTCGTTTCAGATACCGATGATGACGATGATGACGAAGGAGGAGGTCATCACAAAAAACCACAGGAGGAGAATGAAAAAGTTTATAATTATAAACCGTTGCACGACCCGTGCGCCCCGAACGCGTTAGTTTTGGTCACCGCTGAAGAGGCGAGAAAGAAATTAGACGATGAGAGTGGTTTTGGTGGGAGGGAGAAAAACAAAGTGCCTTGCGTGGCGGTCGTCATGGACCCGAACATTGCGAGAAAGTTACGAAAGCACCAAAAAGAAGGCGTTCGATGGATGTATCGGAAGTTGTTCGGGTTTGATGATGAAAATAAGAACAACAACAACAACAGCGAGATTAGCAGCAGTAGGAATAGTAATACCAATATTATCGAGAACTCTGGAGTGTTACTCGCGGACGATATGGGATTGGGCAAGACGTTGCAAGTGCTCGCGCTGGCGTGGACAGTGTTGAAACAGACGCCGTTTCCAACGTTGAAGAAACCGTTTAAACGAATTTTAGTCACTTGTCCAGCGACGTTAGTTGGGAATTGGGGGAATGAGAGTAAGAAATGGATCGGTAACGTTCGAGCGCAGTGCGTGACTGCGGACGGCGGCGCCGAGAACGTCGAACGGGCGTTTCAGAAATGGATCGAGACGAACGAAAACGTGGAAGAGAAACCAATGCAATCATCGTTTGATAGGTTTCCGATTTTGATCGCTTCTTACGAAACTATGAGGAAAATGGCTCTCAGAATACCGAATCACGCCAGACCAGATTTATTGTGTTGCGACGAGGCGCACAGATTGAAATCCGATTCGAATCAAACCGTAGACGCGTTGAAAGCGGTAAACGCGAAACATCGCGTGTTGATGACGGGAACACCGATTCAGAACAACTTGATGGAATTTGCGGCAATTTTAGACGTCGTGCAACCGCGCGCGAAAGCAATTTTTGGGTGGAACTCGTTGGAAGAGTTCAAGGAAATGTACGAGAGACCAATCATGGAAGCGAGAGCGAGCGAGGCGAACGCGGAGCAAAAGAAGAGAGGGAAAGAGTTGGAGGCTCAGTTGAGGAAAGTGACGAAAAAAAGAATCCTGAGGAGGAAAGCAGAGCTCGTATTAAAAGAGTATTTGGTGCCGAAAACGGAGTATTTGATGTTGTGCAACATGTCCGGGAAGCAGAAAAGATGTTACGAAGCTGGCTCAAACTATTTCAAAAAGAATACGAACAAGAACAACAACGCGTTGAGTGCGATTGGCATTTTGAGGCAGTGCGCGAATTCTGCAAAACACTGTTTAGATGCCATCGGTCGATCAACCGTGCTCGATAAGACGTTTTCGAATACCATTCGCGATGCAGCAGAGAAGAAAGAAGAAGAAGACGACGAAGGAGAAGAAGAATGTAGCGGCAAATTAAGCGCTCTTTGTTTGCTTTTGCAATCTTTGAAAGGTATAAACGAGAAAAATAGAAGCGTAAACAATGGCAATTACCAGCGCGTAGTGATTGTTTCTGGGTATTCCGATCAGTTAGACGACGCCGATAAGCTGTGCAAGCGCGAAGGATTAACGACGACTAGATTGGACGGTTCCGTTGACAAGGACAAGCGTTCCGAGATGGTTCGAAATTTCAACACCGGCAACGTAGATGTCATGTTACTTTCCGTCCGCGCCGGCGGCGCTGGTTTGAACTTGATTGGTGCAAATTGTTTGATATTGATGGATGCGAGTTGGAACCCCGCAGACGATAGACAAGCTATGGCGAGAGTATGGCGAGACGGACAACAGAAACCGGTGTTTGTGTATCGATTGGCGAGTTTAGGAACCGTGGAAGAACGCGTATTGTTGAGACAACTTGGGAAGGAATCACTGTTGATGGAGGAAAAAAAAGAACGAGAAGAAAAAGAAGAAGAAGAAGAAGAAGAAGAAGAAGAAGAGTTTAGTTTAGAAAAGGAGGAAGTTGGAAAACTCGTGGAGTTTAAAAGAAACGGCCACAACGAGGAGTGGAAAGATGTGCGATCGAGGAAACAAAAGCACGAAGCGTTGATTACGAACTCTTTGGCGTTGATGGATTGCCAAAGTGAAGCGCGTCTCGTTCAGTGCGTCGTAAAAGCGAGTTGTACCGTACATGATGATGATGATACTGATGATGATGATACTGATGATGGTGAACGCGAAGGAGAGAATGTTGAAAAGAAGAAGAACAAGAAGAAGAAGAATAACTTTTACGTTCCACCGAAAAAAGAAACCACTGGGAACTCCGCGGCGACCAAACGCGTCGCGTTCGAAGACTTGATGAGAGCGACAACGGCGACGGTAAAAAAGAAGAAGAATAGTACTTATAGATGATGAAATATCGACGCGCACGTACCGCGCACGTACATATAATGCAAAAAAAAATTCGCTTAGCGAACACACGTTTCGATCGTGTGACCTTTGGGTTATGGGCCCAACGCGCTTCCGCTGCGCCAGTTCGCTTTTGTGTGCGTATCTCCTGTAGGGTTTAGTTGTATAAATATAAAGGACACAGTTCAAGCCCTAAATATTTTTTTTTTCCTAAAATTGCTTATTACAGTTAGCTTTTTTACTCGCTTTTTTCCGATTTAACCCGAATTGTATTCTTAACAACAACAACAACACACGAAGGAAGAGTTGTTCTCTCGTTGTTGTTATTGCGTGTCGCAGAAAGAACGAACTTACTTACCGAGAGACAGAGAAAGAGAGAAGAAGAAGGAACTTATATGATGGATACTACTAATACTGAGAAGAAGAAAAAAAGAAGAATCGTGATTAAAGTCGGCACGTCTTCTTTAATCAAAGCGGATACTGGAGTCATTCATCTCTCGCAACTGGCGAAAATATGCGAGCAGATAACCGAATTGCAGAAATCGAGCGAGTTCCAATGCGCGATCGTGACCTCGGGAGCAGTCGGCGCGGGGATGCTCCAGCTCGGCATCAAAGAAAAACCGAAAGAGTTACAAAAACGACAGGCGTTAGCGGCAATCGGTCAGGCGCATTTGATGCATTATTACGAAGACATGTTTGCCACTCTGGGAGTGAAAACCGCGCAAGTGTTATTGACGTTGGAAAATCTATCGCAGAAATCGCAATATAACAGAGCGATGAATACGTTTTCCTCCTTATTCGATTACGACGTGGTACCAATCGTGAATGAGAACGATACCGTCGCGGTCGAGGAGTTACGATTTGGCGATAACGATACGTTATCCGCGCACGTCGCTTCCTTGATATCTGCCGAGTATTTGTTTTTATTCACAGACGTGGACGGTTTATACACCTCGAATCCGATGAAAGATCCGAACGCGAAACGAATTCAGGTGGTAGATGATATAAACAAGTTGATGAGTGAAGTGGACGTGGCCAGCGGCGCTGGATCCGCGGGTGGGACCGGCGGGATGGTGACTAAACTTACAGCCGCGAGAATCGCGAGCGCAGCCGGGTGCAAAACAGTCATCGGGAAAAGCACAGACATGGAAAAGATTGTCGAGTGTGCATTAGGTTTAAACGGAGGAAAAGGAGGAGGAGAAGTGACCCCTTCTCTTAACAGTAAAGAATACACGTTATTTTTAGCCGCCGCGGATGCCGCTAAAGGCAAGAAACGATGGATGCTTTCCGTGCCGGTGAAGGATCGCGTGAGAGTGAACAAAGAAGGTGAGGAGGATATAAAATCAGGAGAACCGCTGTTGGTGAAAAACGTCTTAATAAGTGATAGCAATGGTACTAAGAGTAGCAGCAACAGCTATAAAGTTCAAGATTGCATAATCGTCGAGGATGAAGAAGGGAGAGAAATCGCGAGAGCGATTGTAAATTACAGCGCGGAGGATTTGGCCCATCATAATTTACGTGTTTCAGACGCCGAGGAAGAGTTTGTGCATTCGAGCAACTTGTGCGTAACGCATTTCAACGAAGAGTATAGATCAGTCTCCAGAAACAATTGAAAGCATAGATAGAAAAGTTTAAAAGTAGTATAGCCGCCGAGGACAAAAAGATGCCGTGTTGTTAAAACAAAAATTAAAGTGTCGTTTCCCTCACAACAAAATGTTTATTACTCTTCGTACTTCCAATACTAAGTGTTGTCCCCGCGAGGGGGGTGTTGATTCTTCGAGAAAAGGACGAACTTTGTCGCCGCATCATCATCATCATCATCAGCAGCTACGACGACGAGAGAGACGTACGAATGTTACTGCTAATACGAGTGCTCATGTAAATGTTGATGTTGTTGTTGCTGTCAAGAATCGTAACAGAAGAAAAACAAGAAGAGGAGAGGAAGCGTTGAAGTTGGAATGCAGTCGGTGTGTTTTTAACCACCACCACCACCGGATGGGTGGAGTCTTTGCCGGTGCTTCGTCTTCTTCTTTCACTTCTCTCGCTTCTTCGTCTGGGAGAAACGAGGACGATGAATCAGATGAAAAAAAAGAAGAAGAAGAAGAAGGTAATAGTAGTAGTAGTAGTAGTAGTAGTAGTAGTGATAGTGATAAGAGTAGTAAGGAGGAGAATAAACAACAGGAGAAGGATATCCTGGTACAACTCTCCCTCTCTCTGATTGATTTCTATCGCAACGAACTGTCTCCGTTTATGCCGAAAAGCTGTCGTTTTATACCGTCGTGTTCGAATTACGCGTTCGAGGCTTATACAAAGTACGGGGCCGCGAAAGGATTTATATTAACCGCGTGGAGGATAGCGAGGTGTAATCCGTTTGGGGGGAGAGGGTATGATCCACCGAGATGGCCTCCGAGTTTTACGCGAGGCGGTGACGGCGAGTAAGGTGAATTAGGTGATGTGTATGCTAAAATATCTATACTACAAAACTATTGCGCTTCTATCTAAAATCATTTCTAGTATTATTATTCTAAAGAAGCTGGGAGCGAAGCGTGCTCGGGATCGAAATTCGCGCTCAACAAGATCCCCCAGGTCAAATCTGAAATCGGTTCTTCTTTCGTCCGCTTCAGGCTACCTTGCCAGAAAACAGGCTTCGCCGTCGTCGTCTTTGTTGCTGTTTCTTCCTCTCCTTCTTCTTTTTCTATTTTCTTCATTTCCGCGACTTTTGAAGCCGCAGAATAGTTCATTGCTACGCTCTTTAACATTTTCATGGCGATGTTTTCGTTTAATCCTTCGTTACGGTCGGTAAGTGTTTCCGGCGTCCTCGTCGTTGTCGTCTCATCCATGTTGTTGTTATTTCGTTTTTGTTGTCTTTCCATCGTTTCTAAAGCCAAGGCGTGAAACACACCCGTCTCTCCGTACAGAGATATGTCGTCTCGAACTGACGGAGAATACGTCGCAGCCGCGCAGAGCAAATGCAGAGCTCCTTCTGCGTTCCCGTGATGTGCTGATGAGTTTGCTATATCCCCTAAAAGAGTAATCGCGCACTCGGCGCAATCGTTTGGAACCAAAAAACCATCGAACAAAGGCTGCGCCAAGAGCTCACACGCCTGCTCGAGCGTTGTGACGCCACTAAACTCGTTCAAAAATTTATACATGCCCTTAAAATCACCAAAAGCATCATCGTCGTCGTCACCATCGCCACGTTTTTCAAAACCGTTTGAAGATTGCCCGAAAGCGCGCCTGGCACTTTTTTGCATTCCCGTGAGGCGATGATACTCGTCTTTATTTTCGTCGTTACTGTTCTGCTCTAGAGAATCGCGCGAGACAATAATGCAGTGTAAGGTGTCCTCAAGCACTGGTGAAACTAGTCGACAACCCTCGGCGAGCAACTGAAGCGCCACCATGGCTTCCTTTTTGCCGAAAGTACTTTTCTTCCTCTTTCGCTTAAGTTGCTCATCGTCTCTTCGTTTATGCTCAGGAGTCTCTCCATCTCTTCTGCCGTAGTCTTCATAACTTCCATTATCTTCTTCTTCTTCCTCTCCGTAGAATGCGTACAAGGCAATAGGTAATAATCCACAAAGCACGCACGCTAAAGTTTTTTTGCCGCCCCATATATCAGAAGCGCAGTATGGAGCTATTGATGCTAACGCAGTCGCTGCTGATCCTCTCGTCGCTGCTGCATTTTTCAGCGTCCCTTTCAGAAGCAAGGGCACAACATCTTGAAGAGATATTGCAGGTTTCGCCTGGTAACCGGCGCTTTTCCCACCGTTTGAGTTTGAGTCAGCATAGCGAGTTCGCAACGGTAGCGGCGCAGACGCCGCGTAGGTTGAAAAAGAAGCCGAAGAACCGAACGTATTCAATGGTGCAGACATCAGAGAAACAGTCACCAGTCGCACGGCAGCTTCGTAGATTTGTTCGTTAGTCGAGCGCAAACACGCGACGCCAAACCAGAATGTCTGAGGTGCGATGCGAACATACACAAACGGCGACTTCCTCAAAGCAACGAGTATAGACAAGGTAAATTTCATACCGAGTTGCATACGATGGGTGACCGTTCCGTCCTCAGATCCTCGGGGAGAAGATGATGGGGAATGAACATTTGACTTTTTCGGCGGGACCGTCGATCCAGACAAAAATTTCCCTTCCGACATAGCCGCCGAAGTACACATGATTCCCAGAAACGTTCTGAACTCTTCGTTATCGAGCGGGTGACGCAAAGCCCCGAGAATATCCATTGATGCTAACGCTAAAGTAAACGATTTTGCCTTCGATACCCAACGCAAAGCCTCACTCGACCATCTTTCCCTCGGCGAAGCCTCAAATACCATACAGTCTGGAAAGCGATGACAGAAGAGATCCAAATTTGAGTCATTCCAAGAACTCCCGGCCTCAAGCCCTCGACTTCCGACGAGCTTTTGTAACTTTTGAACTGTGACTAGAGCGCGTTGATCTTTGGCAGGAATTTTCGAGAGACTCTGATCATCATTCTCATAATTTTCGATGCGTCTTACCAGAGGTTGCCCAGCCAGCTTGTGCAGTAAATTAGCCAAAAGCTGCTGACAATGTGCACATACTAAAGCATTTCTCGAGGTTGCTATCGTAGCTACAACTGCGTGAACGAGCACAATTAACTGAGAACGAAAATATTCGTCGTGTTCGGCAGCTATTTCAGCAAGAAGAATAGTTGCCAAATCTGGCTCTTCGATTTGGGAGTGGTAAAAAGCGTCTGTGTTCGAGTAAATTTCGCCTTCTGGCTCCAAAGCGCGAAAAGAAACAGCCCGAACAAGTCTATCAATACATTCTTGTGGCGCAACTCGTGCTAAATACAAACACGCTCGTTTCGGAGTCAGGAAAAGGTTGCCTTCAAAAGATTCGATCGTTTCATTTTCCTCGTTCTTCTTCTTTGTTACATCTCCAGAAATCATCATGTTGGAGATCTTTACATTTTCCGTCTTCACGCCGTTGAAAAGCAAAAAGTCCAGAGCGATTTCGAGATTACGCGGTGTTAGAAGGTGAGAGCTCTCTCTCATCGCTAAACAACCCCAGAGAGACTCGATTTCTGCTCCGAACTTTCTGCTCAAAATCCTCGTGATATCGTAGAATTCAAGAAGAAGGCGGTTGCAGACTTGGCGTTTCCCAGCTTTCGTAAGATCTTCGAGTTTTAAAGACCGAACCCATGGTTTTAGTGCAATTAAAACTTGGCGGATTGTATTGTTCAGTTGCAAATCATTACTCCTACTACTACCATCATCACTCATGAGAAAGCAGCATCTTGAAAATGTTTGTATGAGTAATTCAGGTGCCAACTTTGAAGCGTCTTTAGTCTGTACCATTATTTCTGAAGCATTTTGCAAGAGATTGTAGTGCACTTCCGGAAGCTCAGGCTGTGATGACGAATCTTGGAACAAAGCCAGAAGTCTACTTGCATGCATACTACCATTACCATCCTCGAAGACGCTACTACTTTTGTCTTTATCGTCCTCGGTATTCTCAGATACAATGAAGATGGCTTTGATGAGCTTTCTCGCATTCTCCCTATTTTGAGCATCGAGGCTGATCAGATTAAAGTACGACAACGTCACAAGGTGTGCTGGCACCATAAATCTAACAACTGGTGCTCCACCTTTGACGGTATCATTGAACGCATCCGAAGCAATGATCGCGAGTGCGGAAAAATAAATCGTCGAAACACTTGTTTTGGCAGAGTAGCACTTCTCGATAACTATCCGTAACACTTGAGGATTATTCGAGCAGAATCCTACTATTGCATTTCGCGCAACACGTTCTAATTCACCATCACCCGCCTCAAGTAAAGAATCAATCCAATCGAAAACTGGACCATCTTCTCTCAACATAGATTCATCGAAAGCAGGTGCACCTAGAATCGAAGCCAATGCACTTTGAAAATTCCTCGTTTCCGCAAGTTGATAGCTTTCAGCGAGAGCTTCTTCTACCCATCCCGAGACAAGTGTCCAAAGCTTCATTCGTGACTGCTTTTGTAGCACAGTAGCACAGTACGTTGGTATATCTTCGACAGTTGCGCGTATGATGAGTGCGACAGAACTTTTCAACTCTTCTGCAAGTGGCTTCATGTCATTATCCTTCATATCCTTCGCGCCTGGTACCATTTTCGCTGCAATAGTTGCGATGAAAGTTGCCTCTTCCACAAACTTCGCAATATTCTCGCACATAGTTTGTTTCATATCATTATCATCCGCCGTTGATTCGATAAACGGTGAATATCGTATTACGAGTAACTTGTAAAGTTTTGCCAATGTCATCCAAGCATATAGGACAGAAGTGACGGAATTCATATTGGACTGAGGACTCATCATGTTACCACCCGAGATCGTGACACTCGCAGCATCCACCGCGCTTGAATCAAATATACTCGTAATAGAAGAATGAGTGGTGTTTGTATTTAGTATCTGAAGTTTCGGAATCGATTTAAATACATCCGCGCACGCATCCAATAGCTTCGGAACCACGAAAGGCGGCAATCTTTCCAAAACGTTCAGAATTGCCTCCAATTGGCCACCTTTACCCGTGAGAATGGATGGAACTGTCAATTGAAAGAGCGTCTGGAGCGAACCGCGAGATCCTATAGTCACGATTTTAGGGCCAGATCCATTCTCATCGGGATTTTCTTTTTTCTTAGAGTTACGTATTTCGAGGTCCTCCTTGTCTGTTGCCGAGCATACAAAACATGCGTAGTTTCGCCATAACTCAAAGATGTGCGAGCCTGGTTCTGTAGGAGCTTGCATCATAGAACCTTTTCCTTCTAACACCATAATGGCTTGGACTCGCTGCAAAGCCTGTGCTCTGGCCGTGACTGAAGCAGCTTTGCATGGTGTGGCCACAGATCTCGCTAATACGCCAATCGCTGAACACAACGCGTTGCTTTGAAGCGCTTCGTTTCCAAGTATCTCCTCAGCAGTAATAGAGCGGTGCGACTTAGCACCGCGTGATGTATGTGTAAAGCTATCAGCTTCTTCATACATACGAAAGCGACACTCGTCGATGACGCTCGCTACAGATCGTGGCAAATCGCTTTGATTAACTGTGTCAATGCTTCTGCGCTTGCGGGGAGATGAAGTGGTGAATTGCCGAGGCGAATTTCTTTTACTCGCACTATTTTGCCCCTTTTTATACCTGTTGTCCATGAACTGAAAGTGTGAAACTTCCCGAAGTAACGCTAAAGCAGCCAGACGAACCGATGGGACGGGATCGCAGAGTAAAACTAAACCCGCAGCTTCCGGTCGCGTTGATTCTATTATTCCACCATGATCTAAATGCCCAAGGGTGGGGTCATTTTCATTCATATTATCATTAAGTGCTGCACGACGTCGATTGAGAGCGAAGGTCAGAGCTTTCGCCGCGGACTCTCTCAACGAGTGATCAGATGTATCTCTCAAATTCAACAAACTCGAGCTCGCTGCCTGGACTAAACGATTACACGCATCTGTAGAGGGTAAAGTACCATCTACTCCACTGAACAACATAAGTCTACTCAGTGCACCAGCAGCAGCTACGCGAATCTCAGAGTTTGTATGCGTGATAAAGTGCGGAACGAAGTTGATGGGATCTACATTCGGCACCTCGACGTTCGGGATGCACCGCAAAACAGCCGCTAAAGTGGGATAGCTGCCACGAATCTGATTCAACTGTTCATTACCAAGGTTTCGTGAGACCGTATATCCAGAATCCGAATACATGGATTGATTGATTTCCATCGCGCGAGCTACTACTCGTTGCAAATGCTCCATGAGTTCAATAGTATCGAATGATGATTTCATTTTAAGCTGCATGCTAGCGGCAACATTTACAGCGACTGCGACAGCGTCCGAAGGGTCTGTTTTAGAGAGCATCCTCAACGCAATTTTAATGGCGCGCGTTTTATCGACGCGATATGCGGCTGAAAGTGCGATAGCACTCATGAAACGAACATGGGATGGTTGCTCATGGTCGGATGCAAACGCGGTGTACGTTACAAAATCCTTAGGCTGCACCGACGCAAGCGCATCCATACCAGCTTCCAAGACGCTAAATATTTTGTCTGTAATTACTTTATCGTTCGAATTACTTCCATTTAGCCGCCTCTTGGCAACTCCGAAAAATCGGCGAGCAACATCCACAGCTTCGGCAGATTTCCCTTTGAATTTCTTCGCGCGTCTACTTACGTTGTCACAAAATTCTATCAGATCCGGATGTTTCCCGGAGTTATCTGCAACCATGATGGCATTATCTTCCCGTAAAGTTCCCGCAAGTTCCCACGCGAAAAGCGTAGCGAGCAAAGGTGTCGCATCTTCTAAATGCTTTTCGTTCGTCTTTGCCCACTCTGTGATGAAAACTCTGGCTTGAATACACGTCTTCGTCCACTCCAGCGGGATTTCGAAATTTGACTCTTCGCCGCTCCTATCGAGTGCTCGAATATCAATACACTTTGAGAGCAACACGCATAACCCGTGACGAAAATTGCTCGGCTTCGCTCTAGATGGAGGTATCCATTCTGTTGGATTAAACGCTTTCAAAAATTTTACTGCGTTTTGGATTTTCTCCTCGTCGTGTTCTATATTCACCCCAAAATTGTGCGTTTCCGCACCAGCTACCAAGCTAAGCTTTGCCCCAGAAACGGCAAACATGATCCAGTTTGCTTCTGTTCTTTGATTTTCTGTCAGCCGACTTTTGAGCGCGCCTACGAAATAATCAAGCGCTTCATCGAATGAGATTGAGAACAAAGAAGCGATTACCCGCGATATTGCGAGTCCAACATCATCTTCCTCCCGAAATATCCTCAGCGCAGCCTCCTGGTCAATCTCTATAACGAGTTTCTTCATCGATCGCTGTTGTTGGAGCATAAACGATCCGGATGGTGTTGTTAGCTTCTGGGGGGAGTATTGCAGTGAATGATCTTTATCCTTCGAAGGAGTACGCATCAAAATATCTCTCATGTTCGAGCCTCCTCTTACCCTTTCATCTGGCGTTAGAAGATCTTTCGCTCTCGATTCTTTCTTGACCGTTTCGTCCAAGGAAATACCATCTCTTTCTCTATCACTCAATCTCGCGTCTACTCGATGCTCCTCCACAGTCTTTTCTATGCTTGCTCTCACAAAGTCTTCTTTCAACCAAAATTTTCTCTTTGGCGCTAAATGGTGTCTCGCGCGTTCACACAAGTGGCCGAGCGCGAGCGGCGCAAGAAACTCTACGAACATTTTATTCGTCGTCGATTTATCCAATAACGTCGTTCCTTCCTTATTTACGACAACTGCATTCACTATTGCTTCAACTGCCAGCCATAGCGCGCACAAAGCGTTCTCTTTTTGTTGTTCTCTCCTTCCATTAATAGTATTCACGGGTTCGCCCGCGTTCGCGCGTTGCGAAATTTCCTTTTCCCAATTGACTAAGTTTTCGACTAAAACTCTCGCGTGCGTTGGCGCTATCGCGGCTAAAGCATCCAACAAAGTCCCATACTTGCGCTGAATATCCTCCATTCGCGCCGAGGATGCAGAGGTACTCGCACTCGCAGCAGCACTCGTACCACCACCGACATCGTTACTGTCGTTACCCCCCCCGTGTGCTCCTACCGACGACGACGCGTTCAAAAACGACGGCGACAATCCCTCCAAAGATGTTGAAGACGACGCAAAACTTGAAGAATTCGATGATGAAGACAATTCCAAACACGCGGACGTGTATCGTCGAATCAACGCTTCCGCGATTGAGTAGTTCATACCCACCGCCGCCGCGTCGTCCTCGCCGTTTCCACCATCGGGAGAGGATGGCGCGCTCATCGTGGTTAAAACGGACGAGTGTTGTTGTTCCTCGGAACCATTTCTTTCTTTGTGTGTGAAGGTGAGATGTTGTTGTGAGGTGAAAAGAGCAATTTCGAATTGTTATAAATAACCAAACGCGAAAGAGGGGACGAAATAATCTAATATACACACCGCAAATCGCAGCAACTACGCAAAATATACACACATTAAACGCTAGAATTACTAATACCGCTTCTTCTTCGGTTTAAAACCGGACAAGATCAACGCGCGATTAAAAAAATCAAACGCGACATCTTTCGTCGACTTTTTCTTCGACGCGGTCCGTCTTCCTTTTCTCGCTTTCAAATCTGAGCCGCTCGCGCGGCGGTTGATGGAAGGCGCGAGAACGAAGAGGAGATAGAATATAAATCCAAGGAATGTGAAAAGGGTGGATATAATGAGGAAAGATGATGAAGATGATGATGATGATGATGATGAGGAAGGTGATGCGGAAGCGTCGATGTTCGTATTCGCGTGGCGAACGTGTCCTGGATACTTATACTCCTGTTTGCGTATATGCGCGAATGCATTCCGTCCATCTTGGTGCAAGCCAACGAAAGTGTCGCAAAATATGCTCTCAAACCGCCTCGCGTTCTTCTCTTGCGCCGCAGACTCTGAACGTTCAGGAAAGCACGTTTTCGTCAACGCGTAACAGTGGGCTCCGGCTCTCGTTTTCGCGGCGTAGTCCTTCTCTCCGGAGGATGTCGAGGACGACGAAGACGTTTCTAAAGACTCGTAATACTCGTCGCACTGTAAAACGTCGCAATAATCTGCGAGACAGACATCTCCTTTCGTGCTTTTCAAAAAGCGTCCACTCAGGTACGCGTCGATATCCGCTTCAGATTTAAATACCTAATGATATTGTTGTTAGACGACAGGAGGAGCGAAGATATTTACGAGAAAAAAGAAGAAGAAGAAACACCTACCTTTCCGTCCACGTCTTTCCACTCTTCCTCTTTCTTCCTTTTGTTATACCTGCGCGTTTTTCTGCTCTCGATTTCTCGATACAAATCTCTGCTTTTCTTGAACGGACATCGTTCCGAGACCTCCTCTTGCTCGTTCGTAAACAGCGGGAAGAAAAACTTATACATAAGTAGGGGAATGCATTTGGTGAGCGAATGATGTTTACATGAAGAATAATAACACGAACCTCTTCTAACGCCTGCCTAGCTGTTCTCGATTTCCTCTGGTCGCAGATTTCTTCCTCGTCGTCGTCGTGAATATGACGACGTTCCTTCTCCATTATTATTATTATTATTTCTTCTTCTTCTTTTCCTCTTCCGTCGAAAGCGAAAGTGTGGTGTTCTTCGTAAAGCAGCTTGTTTCAGCGTGACCTTCCCTAAAAAGTCTCTTCTTGCAGAGTCAACACTCACATGAAAAATGGAAAGAAAGTTGATTAGTCAACAAAAGAAAACTTTGACGAAAAGTCATTCCAGACTTTCATCAGAGGCGCATAACGCACACACACACACACACACACACACAACAAACGAAAGAGAAGAATAATGGGCACGATCAAAGCACCGCTGGAACAACCACCCCCGCTCGTCCCTGAATTTACCAACGAACAAGACGTTCTGCAACACTACAACAACCTCACGAGCGTGTGCGAGGAAGCTCGATCGAAAATCAACGAGCTTTCCAATCAAGCGAAAGAACACGAGTTAGTCGTGGATGCGATCAAGGATTTAGACCCGGAGAGGAAGTGCTTTCGATTAGTCGGAGGCGTCTTGGTGGAAAGGAAAGTGAAGGAGGTTTTACCAGCCGTGAAAGGGAATAAAGAAAAGTTGGACGGCGTGGTCGAGAGAATCAACGAGCAGTTGAACGCGAAAGAGATGGAGCTTTTGGAGTTGAAGAGAAAGTATCAGATTAGAGAGAGAGGAGAACAGCCGCCGCCGCCGGACGAGTAGAAGGACGCATAGCTTTTGTTGTATTCTATGGATTATTAGATACTAGTAGTAATTTATCATTCTTCTTCTTCTCCTTCTTCTTCTTCTTCGTCGTCGACGTTCGCCGCCATCGCTTCCAACTCTTCCTTCAACATTTGTTTCGTCGTGTCTCTTTTCTTCTCTTTTATGGTTTTGTGTTGCGCACCGAACCCGGCTTCGAACGATTCGTCGTGTCTCGGACCGTGTTGCTTGTTCATTCGATGCGCTTCGTTGGCGTCGTTAGTGTAATATCTAGACATACCGTTGGCGTCAGTGACCCATCGTCCGCTAAGTTTCGACGGCGGAGGGACTAACAAGTTTCTCGAACTGTGCGATTTGGCGTTATGCGCCGCGGCGTGTTCGTTCGCGGCGTGCGCGTGCGATGCCGCACCTTGCGCGTTCGCCGCTCTGTTCAACGCGCGTTTCTGTCGGTCCTTATCGGCGGTAGTTTTCGCCGCTTTCGTCGCCTCTTCTGCCTCTTCCGCCTCTCTCGCTTTCCTCTCGTCTTCGATTTCTTTCTCCCGGGCGAATTTCACCGCCTCCGCTATCGTCTTCTCTCTCTCCGCGGCTTCGCGCTTATCTATCTCTGCTTGCTGCTGCTTCTTCAACGTTTCTAATCGTGCGGCCATTTTCATCTCCACCTCCCGCTTCTCCGCCGCCGCTTTGGCCACGAGAGGATCTTGCAACGTCGCCGCTCTCAATTTCTCTTCCGCCAACGCTTGCTGTTGCCTGAGCTCGTCGATTTCTTTTTGTATCCGCTCTTCTTCACGTCTCTTCGCGGCATCTTTTGCCGCCGCCGCCTTTTCTCTCGCCTCCGATCGCATCTGCGCTCTCTTTTGGATTTTTTCCGACTCTTTGTGGTGCTGTTCGGCGTCTAGTCTCGCCAACTCTACTCTCGCCGTCGCCTCTCGTCTCGCCGCTTCCAATTTTTGCATCTCCAATCGAACTTCCTCCGCTCTCGCTTCCTCCAACTCCAACTGTCTATTAATCCTTTCCGTCTCTCTTTGCTCCGCCTCGAACGCCTCCTTGGCTTTTTGCTCCGCCGCAATAATCTGTGCCTGCGTGTGCGGCTTTTGCGGTTTCGGTTTGTTCAGCTTATGCGCCGCCGCGTTCGCCGCCGCCTCTTTCGCTCTTCGCGCTTCCTCTCTCTTCTTTCTCTCTCGCTCTCTCTCCCTTCTCGCTAATGCTTGTTGCCTCTGCGCTTCAAACCTGGCATTCAACGCCGCTCTCACGGCATCCCATTTAATTACTTTCCCGCTGTCGTCGTCGCCATCGTCCACCTCCACTTCTCTATCGCTCTCCGCTCGATCCAACACCAACTTCATCAACATTGCCGACGCAATATCTCGATCGTTCCCACTTTGCGCCGCGCGCTCCAACTCTTTCTCGTTCTTCACTCGCTGCTCTTTAATGTTATTGTTGCTGTTATTGTCTCGTAAATCACTCCCTTTTCGATTGATGTCTTTAGCGTATCTCTTTCGTAAAGCCACGGACAACTCTTCTAGCCTTTGCTCCGAGGAGTCCAAGTCATCTTGCGTTTGTTGTTCCTTTTCGTTGTCGTCGGCGTTGGTCTCCTCCTCCTCATCTCCTCCGGATAAATCTAAGCTCTCGTTGTCGTCTGTCTCGTTCCCTTCTTCTTCTTCTTCTTCATCATCTTCTTCTCCTTTATTGTTGTTGTTGTTCGCGCGATGATGATTACTCCGACGGTGGTTTCCGCTCGCCCCCAAAGTCGTCGAGATACGACTCTCACTCCTTCCGCTAAAGACGACGGAAAACAAAACCAGAAACCCAACCAACGTCAATAAAATCAGTTTCATCCTCCCTAATTTCATCGGAACGTTGAGCATGTACCGCACGTATCGATGCTTCTTCCCGTCTCCGAATAAATACTTTTTGTTTTCGTCGTCCTTCTCGTCGAAATCATCATCGCGATGTTTTCGATTCGATTCTGCGTCCCAGTTGTTTTCGTTGGGAACGTTCCGCGATCGCGCCGAACGCATGATAGTGTTCTTTTATGTACCTCTCTCTCTTTCTCTTCTTATTAAAGCTGCTTTTTGCGCGCGATAGATATTTTATACTAGTGTGTATGTAATAAATAAGAGAGAGAGAGGAGAAAACTTTGTGTGGTCTTCTCGTTCCTCTGAAATTTATCCACTTTGCTTCATTCCATAGGAGAAAATAATGAACAGATCTTCTTCTTCTTCTTCTTTGGCGGCGGCGGCGGCGAGAACGAGAACGATGGTATCCGAAGCCCCTCTGTTGGAACTTCCAAAAAGAATAAAAAGGAGAAAAGGGAAAGAGATTTGGCAAAAATCGTCCGCGGTGGTGTGCATCTTGCGAAGGCCCGGGTGAGTGTTCTGTCGCGCAGAAATCCGTCGTCTGAAAGAAATCGAGAAGAAATTAAACGACGTGAACTGCGAGTTACACTGC
>Ga0115554_1000210_pt1 | contig 38873 bp, 5 predicted proteins | sample COGITO_mtgs_1104_3_FD_87283 | JGI IMG/M metagenome (GOLD analysis project Ga0115554, IMG submission 87283) | Pelagic marine microbial communities from North Sea - COGITO_mtgs_110404 | ecosystem: Environmental > Aquatic > Marine > Epipelagic | place: Germany:Helgoland, sampling site Kabeltonne... | reverse complement strand
CTGCATATAATGGACCTATCAGAAACGATAAACCACGCACGGACATCGAGAGATGTCCCCCCCACCCCCTCCGATGATTATGGCCTTATTGAAGATCCCATTGAAAATCAGGGGAGGGACCCCGACCTTTTCCAACTACATAAATTCGTTTTTAGCGCCCCTGTTGTATGTAGTACGTGAAAGGGGGGTGGGAGGCGTGGCGATTCCGTTTGTTGGGGTGAGCCGGGGGGCTGAACTAACAGTGGTAGGGGGACAACATTTGCTCCCGAAGAGTTCCACAAGAGTTGTTCCTAGGCCAAAAGAGTATTACTGTGCCACTAATTCTTTGTTTTCAGTATCATGTGGTATATAGTAGCTCTTCTTGCGCAATAAATTAATTTTTTTCGGGGCTTTGGACAAATAAGCAAACTTGATTTCTGAGCCAGCCAAGGATCTGTTGCTCAGGATACAAAACGCAATTAAAGGTAAGCTTATTCGCAAAAACCTATTTAAACCATGGTTGGGCGCTGACCAACCTGTGTGGTAACCTCGTGAAGGATGTTTTATGGATAGTTGCGGCCTACATCCTCCCATATGGGAGAAACTGTCTCAACGCCATAAACGCTGGTCCTCGCAAAAGGTCCTATTTGTCCCCTCCTGGTGTTGTGAACTCCAAAATTGCCATTGCTCTATCTTTCTTTTAGCAAATAGTCTCCTCATTCCTCGCTTAAACTTTTGTCTAACCCTCTAGGCACCCCACACGCACCATTTTATTTTCCATCTTGTCATCTTCCATTGCAACAGCTTTTTATCACAAACAACTTCAAAATGGGAAAAGAAAAGGTCCACATTAGTCTTGTCGTCATCGGCCACGTCGATGCCGGAAAGTCCACCACCACCGGTCACTTGTAAGTCTTAAATGGAGCGCACGCAATGCAGATAGATACCCATCAAGTCATGTTACACAGCATCAGGTGGCCATTGCCGGTGGAAGGTACATTGGACTTGTTGATTGTCGCAGCGCAATACTCACACTCGCACAACACGTACACACACACACCCACCCACAACACACACACACACACACACGCACACACACTTACAGGATCTACAAGTGCGGAGGTATCGACAAGCGTACCATTGAGAAGTACGAGAAGGAGGCCGCCGAGCTCGGAAAGGGATCCTTCAAGTATGCCTGGGTCCTTGACAACCTCAAGGCCGAGCGCGAGCGTGGAATCACCATCGACATCGCCCTCTGGAAGTTCGAGTCCCCCAAGTTCGCCTTCACCGTCATTGACGCCCCCGGACACCGTGATTTCATCAAGAACATGATCACCGGAACCAGTCAGGCCGATGTTGCCGTTCTCTGCATTGACTCCTCCCAGGGAGGATTCGAGGCCGGTATCTCCAAGGACGGACAGACCCGCGAGCACGCCCTTCTTGCCTTCACCCTCGGTGTCAAGCAGATGATTGTCTGCTGCAACAAGATGGACGACAAGACCGTCAAGTACGACGAGAAGCGTTACGAGGAGATCAAGGGAGAGGTCTCTGCCTACCTCAAGAAGGTCGGGTACAAGCCCATGAAGATCCCCTTCATCCCCATCTCCGGATGGGAGGGAGACAACATGATCGACAAGTCCCCCAACATGGCCTGGTACAAGGGACCCTACCTCCTTGAGGCCCTTGACAACGTCAACCCCCCCAAGAGGCCCACCGACAAGCCCCTCCGCCTTCCCCTCCAGGATGTCTACAAGATTGGAGGAATCGGAACTGTTCCCGTCGGCCGTGTCGAGACCGGAGTCATCAAGCCCGGTATCGTCGCCATGATCGCCCCCGTCGGCCTCACCACTGAGATCAAGTCCGTCGAGATGCACCACGAGTCTCTCCCCGAGGCCGTCCCCGGAGACAACGTCGGATTCAACGTCAAGAACGTTGCCGTCAAGGACCTCCGCCGCGGATACGTCTGCTCCGACTCCAAGAAGAGCCCCGCCGCCGGTGCCGCTAGCTTCGAGGCCCAGGTCATTGTCATGAACCACCCTGGACAGATCGGAAACGGATACTCTCCCGTCCTCGATTGCCACACCGCCCACGTTGCGTGCAAGTTCAAGCTCATCAAGGAGAAGATGGACCGCCGTTCCGGAAAGGTCCTCGAGGCCAACCCCAAGTTCGTCAAGGCCGGAGATGCTTGCATCGTCGACCTCGAGCCCTCCAAGCCCCTTTGCGTCGAGAGCTTCACCGACTTCCCCCCTCTTGGACGTTTCGCCGTCCGTGACATGAGGCAGACTGTTGCCGTCGGAGTCATCAAGGCCGTCACCATCGACGAGAAGTCCCTCGGCAAGAAGAAGTAAGCTAAGAATTTCCATTGCTAAGAAAGAGAGAGAGAAAGGATGGGAATGGGAGCGGAGCGGAGCGGAGCGGCTTTAGGACGTTTGGTGGAGGATAAGTGAGATGAAAACTGTGTAGTAGTACTGACTGGCATAAACTGTACGCAACACGGCCAGCGTTTGAAAGAACGATGATTTCTTTTCTTTTTTAACCTTCTGGTGTGGGTGTGATCTTTGTGTTTCTTCTTCCGTGTTTCTTCTTCCAGAGATAAACTCTCTCTTTCTTAGTTACTTCTTACTATAACCCCTAACTTATTATAACTCTTAGCTTCTTCTTTTCCGAGCTAAGAGCCTTTCTTCTTCTTTCTTTTTGCACCATAAAACGCCTTTGAACGGTCATTTCTCTCCCACGGAACTCTCCCGGAACTCTCCCGTCTTCTTTAACTGATTCGTCAAGTGGTGACACACCAATTTACATATCGAGCAATTCTCTGATAAGTTCAGGCGTGACGCCCGCTTCCATCGTGTTCTCTGGCAGGCCCCTCATATAGCCCTTCCTCTTAACCCTGACTTCTTGCCTCTTCTTGGCCTCCCTCCTCTCCTCCCCGAACTTCCTCTCGTTTTCCCTCTCATTCCTAGCGTTAATCCTCCAAATTCTAAGAGACCACAATATTCCCCTGGTCCAGTTGTACGCCGTGAATATCTTCCAGACATCCTTCGGGTTGGCGTTTGGGATGCTTTTGAGGGCAAGAATCTGAGGCGGTAGGATAGCTGTGAAAGCGACGTACGATAAGGCCAGGAAGCGGAAGTCCTTGACGCCAAGAAGTACCCCTTCTCCCGCACAGACAATGCCGTGGATCAGGAAGGCCAACGCGATTGGAGGGGAAAGAGAGGCAACAGCTCTTTGGACAGAGGGGTCAGTGGTGAACAGGGGGGACATGAAGGGGATGCACAGAGCGAGGAGACTAAGAATCGACCCAATCAGGACACCCGACTGGAGGAACTTGCGAGTCAAGGAGGAAAGGAAACGAGAACCAGAGAGGGTCTCCGCCTTATCCCTGTCGGCCTTTGGGACGTAGCTCTGGGCGGTCAGATTGAGGGAGTCTGCCAGCGGTGTGAGGGTGTAGAATATCGAAAGTGCGATCTGCTGCGCGGCCATGTTGGTGGGCCCCATTGTCGAGGAGATTACATGGGACATTGCCACATAGGCGGAGATTCTGCCGAGGAGAGTCAATGTCACCGGAAGAAAGTAGGGGAAAAAGAGGCGACAAGACCGAAATGATGGAGGTCGGAAGAGAGATAGGGGAGATAAGCCGCTGCCGAAGAGGAAACCTCGCGTAATTGACGAGGGAGAAACTTTGGCTTTGGCGTCGGCTTTGGCAGGAGATGATGAATCCGAGTCAGGAGTTGAGTCGACAGTAGAGTCGATTTTGTCGCTTCTTCCCTTTTTGGTGCCAACCATCTTGGCAAGTTTTCCCTCAACTCTCTTAATTCCCTTAATTTTCCTTATCATGGCCTTTTCGCTGTCAAGGTGCCTGGGCTTGACAAGATACTTCAAAAATAAGGCACCAGCGACGTACTGACTGGCTGTGGTCGCCCACGCCGCTCCCTTGGCCCCATTTATGAATGTGAACTTAGATCCGACGAGTATCGCGTCGAGAAAAAGGTTGACTGACGCCGCAATTGAGAGCACCACGAGGGGTGACCGGACGTCCTCCAATGCAAGGCAGGCGGCCTGGGCTGAACCGATTAGCACAGAGGGAGGAAAGCCAAGAGAGCGCACTCGGACGTAACTTATTGCGGAGGATCGGACAGAGAGGGGAGAAGAAGTGCCGACTAGAAGACCGATTAGGCGGGGAGAAAGGAGGAAGAGAGTGAGTCCTGCAAGGGTGCCAATGAGCCATGATAAACGCAGAGAGGAGGTAAGAATGTGCTCCGCTGAAGGGGAGCCAAGTGAATCTACCGGTCGTTTGTTTTGTTTGTTTTCGATATTGCCTTCAAGGCTTTTGTCGTGGTTTTGGTCAGGAGTATCAACTTTTTTTGCACCAGCTATGAGGTTCGTGGTGGCTGTGAACATAAAACTGAGTGCAAGAGCTGCGTAATCGCTTACAGCAACGGCTGGGCTCAGTGCAGCCTGCTCATTTGTCCCCGATAGGAGGCCAACAAATGAGGTGTCGATCAGGGAAAGGATAGGGGAGCAAAGCCACACGGCCGTGGCAGGGAGGGCAAAGCGAAGAATTATTGGAATTGAGGCCGTGGGGTTCTTCCGCGCCTGGCGGAGATCAGAGTTCAGCTTCGAGGGTGATAGAGGGGTGGGAGCAAGAGGTGGAGAAAGAAGTCTCTGCGGTGTTGTAGAGAGTGAGGTCGATGTAGTGTTCGTCAAAACCTCATTGGTTAGGAGATTCAACTGAACGGAACCAAAACTAGATTCTCGCCTGCCTCGGTGCAGGATAGGGCGATGTAATCGGCTCGTCAAGCGCCTCGGGCTCGGTAAGCGCCAAGATAAAGCACATGATGGGCGGCGCGGAACTGCTGGCGGTTGTTGGAAGCAGCTGACGACAGATAGCAAAAGAAACACGTGTGGCAAGAACGAGCCTCGCAAGACAGCCCACATGGACCGAATGAGAGAGATTAATGTCTTAAACCAGTGATTGTAGTACAGAGCCGCGATAGGATAACAATTACGAATTAAAACCCTCAAATGGTTCTGGAGGCAGTCGAATTTTTTTTTGTTCTTTTTCAAGTTCAAAGTTACAAGAACACAGACCCCGGCACCCCAAACTTCTTGAACCCTGTTCCCCGCACAAGGGGAAATGAAATGAGGGGGGGGTGTGCGTTATCACTTCTCTCTGTTGTGACCTGGAGCACCCTTTCACTTCCATTTTTGGCCCCACCAGCTCGCTCTCTGGTAAACACACGGTTGTCGTCACCTCGCTCTTTGGCAACAAGGCTGTTCTCTGACCAACTAAAATCGACAATCGTTGGAGAAGATGTTATTTCAGCAGAACTTGTGGTGAAGAAGTCGCATTTCATCGCCTATGCTGCTCCTTTCAAGTCATTCAAGCCTTCTGCACTGTCTTTCATAAGTTCCATCCGTTCCTCACACCCAAAGTGTCGCCACGCATGTTCCGCCTACCTATCGTCGACTGAGGAGCGTTGCGACGACGATGGAGAGCCTGCCGGAACCGCTGGCGCCCCGATCCTACGAGCAATCAAAGGGGAGGACCTCACGGATGTTTGTGTTGTTGTAGTCAGGTACTTCGGTGGGGTGAAGCTTGGTGCTGGAGGGCTGATTCGGGCGTATGGAAATTGTGCGAGGGAGGCGCTGAGGGCGTGCGAGAAGGAGGTCGTCGTTCCAAATGTGGTAGTCACAGTTAGCTTTCCCCCGAGTGCGACAGGACGAGTTCGAGCTCTCCTGAGTGACCTAAACAGTGTGATTTACAACGATCAGACTAGATTAAAGCCTGATAGGACGAGTATGGTGGTTTCAGTTGAAACTGAAAGAATTGATTTGTTCCAAAATAAGATGAACGATGTCACCCGAGGCGAGGCGACGATAATAATAACAGACAGTAGCTAGCGTTGAACGACATTCAACTGCATAACACTAACATCAACAGCAACAAGCCTCTTTGTTGACACCACCAACAAACGATATTGTAAATCTTCGCTGCACTCAATCAACATAAACTGCCGGCAATGCAATTAGTTATTCAATTATTTTTAACCCCTCCTATTTCTCCTCCTGTTGGCGGTATCGGCCTCGGCGTCTTCCAGCTCCTTGAGATCGACCTTCCTCCTCGCTTGGCCAAGCCACCTGGCCGCCCTCTGCTGCCAGTTGCTCTCATCCGTCTTGATCTTGCTCATAGTTTCCTTCTTGATTCTCTGGACATTGCCCGCGGCCATGATTCTCCTGTCGGTGATGCTCTGAATCATGAGTCCTTCCTTCTTGTCAAAGATGGCTCTCTCCTTCGCCTCGATCTTGGCATGTTCGCTCTCGGCTCTTGTCTGCTCGTTATCGATAAGTTCTTCGATCTCGATAATTGAGTTCCTGTGCTTCTCCATCATTTCGCTACTGACGGCTCCTTCCTCCTCCCTGGCCTTTTGTTCAGCTTCTTCGTTGTCCCTCTTCCTCTCCTCCTTCAAGCGGTTCAGCTCTCGCGTTCTCAACTCGACCTCAATCTGAACCCTGTCGCTTGCCTCGGCCATTTTCTGCTCGAAATCGTGGCGATCCTTGTCAACCACTCCTTGCTTGAGTTTCTCGAAATCGTTGTAGTCAACTTCGATCTTCCGTATCTTCACTGCCTCGTCAGCTTCAAGACTCTTCCTGTCGAGCATCAACTGCATTCCCTCTTCCCTTAGGTTTGCACCCTCGATCCTCAAATTGGCCCCAAAGTACCAGTCGTCCTCCTCTGGCATCCGATCAATGACGGTCATTACTGCTGCCCTAAGTTCCTCTCCCCTGTTTCTGAAACGAGAGCTTACGCTGTCCCTCGCCATTCTGACCCATCGGATTGCCAAGGCGGTACTAGCAGCATTGAGCTCGACCTCCCATTTCTTCTCCCTCGCCTCTGCCTCCTTGTCCACCACCTTAACACCGGCAATCTTCTGCTTGCCTCCGTCCAATTTCCTCTTCCGCATCCTCTCGGCATACCTCTCCATCTGCAGTCTAGCCTCTTTCTTTGGGAATGTACCTCCAATCCTTCTTCTGGCCGCGTCAAGCCACTTACTCATCATCTTTCCCTCCCCACTGGCTCGAGTCACCACCATGGGGTCGAATATTACTTCCTCGTCCTCCTCATCACTACTGATGTCATCAGGCCTAGTCGCCCTCCCCGCTCCGGGCAACCTTGCCTCTCTCTTCAACCTTTCCTGCTCAAGTTTATCCATACAGAAATTGCACCGTGTGATATACTCTGCCTTGCTTCTGAAAAAAGCCTTCCACAAGTTCGGGTCCTTCTCGTTGACGCTGTACTGATCCTCGAAGGCTGCAATCAAATTGTCAATGGCGTACTGGTCGAACTCCCCATCAGTTGCAAGTCCAACACTCAACAAAGCTCCACTGTCCTCTGTCCTGCTGCAAACTGTGCATGCCGGCTCCTTGTGCCCCTGTATGATACCCGTCACCAACTTGCTGAAGGCACGCCTCTTCCTGGCCTTCGCCAACCATAGCCTCGCTATGGCCAAGCTCGCACCCTCCAACGGAGCCCTGGGCCATTCCCTTCGAATGTCCTCCAAGTCATCGCCGTCGTCGCTACTGATGTCGCTCCTGTCCCCAGCTTTCCTGGCCCCCTCTCCCATGGCCATAAGCTCGGCATACACATCTCGGATGTACTCCACCACTGGCCTCCCGTCTGGCCCGGCACTCTCGAGACTCCTTGGAGTGAGCAGTTCTACCAAATGCTGCAGCACCCATGGCCTGTTCCTCTCCAAGAACCTGTGCCTGAACCGCTCACTGTTCAAAGCTTGCAGCTCAAGCCTTTCCTGCTCCAGATCCGCCTGCCTTCCCTCTCCAATGGCCAACTTTGCGGCCACGTCGTCGTCAACGGTACCCTCAATCTGTTTGGTCACCCACAGTCCTCTCCAGCCGAAATACTTAAACTTTACATCTGCCAACCTAATCAATCCAATCTTAACTAGCTCACAGAACAAGAACATGATAGTCAAGATCAGTGGGCTCATGGGATCGCTGAAGATGCTATAATTTTCCCTCAAGAATATAGTCATGGCGAACATGTTCATGAGCATGCCATAACTAAATATGGACAGCAAGAAGTAGTACTGACTGCTGAAGCACAACAGATCCAAAGTCTGCATCCCCGGGGCGATACTCTCGTCCAAAACATCATTCTTGAGCATCCACCTGTGATCTCTCACGCTGAATCTGTACCGCTGATAACTCACGTAATCGTAAACCCTCCAACCGTGCACGAGCTCTTGCGTATTCAAGATGAACACATCCATTCCAAAGCTATAAAAGATCATATAGCCCGCAAAGAGCGTGTAGAAGATCATTTCATTACTCCTGATGCCGTAATTTTCCGGCATCTTGGTCTCGTCGAAAAACAAAAGCAAAAACGCATTGATGAATGGACTCAGAAGACCGCCTACGATCTCGACGCTGTACACGCTGAAGCTGTCCAGCAAAGGCTCAATACCCTCGCTTTCCAACTCAATCTCTTCGTTAATCCTCCTCCACTCAAGCTCCTCTGCCTGCTTCTGGGCCCGTGTCAGTCTCTTCCTCTTCTGAAACTTCCTCTTAAACAGCATTTGCCATCGAGGCCACAGCTTTGTCAGATTCTTGAGGCCAGGATCCAAGTAGAGTCTCTCCATTATCATAACGTTTAGCTCAACGAAGTAACTAAACGTGAAATCTAGAAAGTCGCTGGCTCCCATTGTCACCAAGATCTCCGTAACTTCGATGATGACAACAAGAGGCGCGTTCATGAGATGCTCCCTGAGCAAATCTCCCATGACAACGTCCATAAGCATTTGCATGATCTTAAAGATCACAATAAAGCTGTAAACGTTCTCCTCGAAGTAAGCACTGTAACTAAACTCCCACAGCCACAGCAGAAAGCATTCCAGGCAAAGGCTTCCCCAAATCAAATGCGCCCGCTTCCACATAATGGGTGTCCACACAGGAGAGGGGGGTATGATTTCTTCATCTTCGTCGTCGTCGCCAATTTCATCCTTTGCTCCCAAGTCCATGCCCCCCTCATTATCCTCGGCGTGCTCATCCAACCATTCTGGTACAATCAGGCTCACACTCAAAACGGTTGAATATAGCCCAATCGCCAAGAGCCCACAGCCCATTCGTCCGACTCTATATTTATCTACTCGATCGTCGTTGAGTGCTTGCACATCCAACCAATCGCCCGGAATTTCCTGGAAGTTCATGATGGAGCCTCTCTCAAACAGTCCGTAGATGCCATCGCCGTCTCCGAACCAGCTCTTGACCATCATCACGGTGATAAACCAAGGAATTGTTGCCAAGAATATCCCAAAGGCGGGAGGCCCGCTAATGATTGAAAGCAAGCTTGTAGAGTGGAAGACAGGTGGGTGCCTCAATTTCGTCAGCAGCCTGTTAATACTCCATACCATTGCCGCAACCCCGATGGTGAAGAATCCCACCAAAGTAAAGAAGCCAAGGTATACATCCCAAGTAAATTCAAAGCCATTCAATAAGTCAAACCAATTTAAGGCCTTGAAGTGCAACTGAAGTGTATAGTCGTAACTCTTCATCTTACCTTTGATGTTCACTTCGCAGGGCAAGATGGGCTCAAGGAAACTTGCTGCCGTCTCCAGTAACTCCTTGTTCCCACCATAGCTGTACGGTCGAATCGTAGTGCACTTCTCCTGGAACTTAATTATGACATCGACCACTAGCTTGAGCCCTTTCTCCTGCTGGTAGTAATCCAGCTCGAACAGAACCAATAGCGGGATGCTGTTTGTGAAACCACTATCCCCTTCGTCCACAATAACCGGTACCAACTTGAAATCATTCGTGTTGATCATCTCCTCAATCTCGCTCCTTCTTCCCCACCGTTCAATGGTTTCCCCCGTGATCTCGTCATAAATGGCCTCGAAAACCTCCTTAGGGTCTTTGGGGTACTTAGTGATGTAAAATATGTTGGTGTTTGGCTCCGCCTCAAACCACCTAGGTTTACCTCCGGGAATCTCTACCTGCTCCTCGTACGTACACTCCAAGTCTACACCCTTCACACTGACGGAGCTGAGCGTACCATCTTCCAAGACTTCTCTATTCTCCATTCGGATGTCCTCCTCGCACTGGTCGCTAAGAGGATTCAACAACGCCTTCCATGGATAGCGATTCACATTCTTGGTGTTTTCAAAATCAACCTTGGTGCAAAGGGGGTGCTCCTCCAGCAGCTTACTCAGACTCATGTAGGAGTCGTATCCCTTGCAGTTGCTGAAATAAGGCATATAGGGCATGGTTAAGAACGAATTACTATCGGGGTTTTCGTAACCAGGCTCGTTATCTCCTTGAGCCCACCAAATGGCTGCCTGCTTCACCAAGCTTGGTGGATCCCTGAATGAATACTTCTCCCCAGGCTTTCTCCCCTCGAAGTCAACCTCGGCATCCCTCAAATTGACAGTTTCGTTCCCTTTGAAACCTTTGCTGATCTTGTTGCGGAGTTCTACTTGAGCAACCTGCTGCTTCCTGTCATCCACATTCTTTCTGTAATTAGGGTCGCCCACGTAGACGTCCCGCGGCCTCCCCAAAAGTACTCTGTTTTCAAACTTGATCAGCTCACTCTGAATGGGTAAGTTGAACGGAAGCTCCACGTCATTGTCGAACGTGTCCTTCCTAATGACAGAGAACCACTGGTTAGTCGTGATCAGCGGCTCATCAAGCAGAGGATCCAAGTCATAATCGAACCGTTGCGGTGTGTGAACATGGAGCTCTCCCTTGTCAAAAGTGCCTATGTAGCTGTCAAATTCTTGGTAGTACTGCCCGTGGAGCAGCTCGACCACAACAGTCAGCTCGATCTCCTTCAAAGCAGTTGCGGTCAGCTGCACAATTGTGTGTTTGTTATCGAAGAATCCGCTGTCCTCAAGTTTCACTTCGTGGTTCCCCTGAATGGCATCGAAGAACTCAGGATTCTGTTGAGGTTCACATTGGCAGCACCCATCGCTAACGAACCAAGGAACATTATCATCATAGCGTGGGCTTGTCTCATCTTCCACCTTGGGATAAAGTCTGTTGCTGTTACCAGTAAAGCTCTCCAGCTGTGTGCCGTCAAACTGTACATTGACCGCTCCCGGATCGTACTGAAGCCCATTTTCTTGAGCCTCGTCCGCCAGATCCGCGTTGGTGTCAGGGACGTGGAACTGCCAATGCTCAAAATTTTCGAAAGGGAACTTCTCACTGCTGCCCTCTTGCACAGCCACATCCATGATGAACCTCCCATCCGGCTTATTTATAGGTGGTAAAAAGTCAAACTTCTGTACAAATTCGTTCAAAAATGTCTCCCTGACCTTCACCAATCCTGCAGTGGTGCAGCCTCCCGGCTGCTGGTAGTACAAAATATTGTTTGAGTACCTCTCCTTACACCTTTGCTCGGCGAATGAGCTGTATATTCTGTACCTTTGTAGATCACTGCATAAGTAAGGTTCTCCCTGCCCATTAGCATTCACGCACATTCTCCTCCAGGTCATGTAGTCCCAGCTTTGATCATCGCAGAAATAGGGCATGTCTAGGCATTTGAATAGATCCGGTTCCTCGTAGATCAAGAATGTGTTCCGGAACTCTTCAATTTTCTCCGCAGGAATAATGCCTCCCTCACTGCTCGCATAGCTCGGGTGATTCCGGGGGTATATACCACCGTCGTACATTTCCTGGAGCGCCAAACAATCATTAACGTCCACGGACAGTCCACCTTCATACTTCCTCTTAATATCCTGCCCGTCAAATTCAGGGGAGTTGACAGCTGGATCAGTCATTACACAAACCTTCTTCCTCTCCCTTTTGAGACAGGCATTGAAGTTCTCATTCTGTGTGTAATCATTCGGGTACGTCAGACAAGTCTTGCTCAGTTTATCATTCTTCAACTGCGGATCACTTCCCAGCTCACATATGTACCTCGGTGGGCAGGGCTTGCAATCCACGTACGCGCTGATTTGGTAGTGTTCGTTATAGGTCAAATTATTCGCAAGCCCGGTCAAATTCAGGGTGTAAACTGCAACTTCCGTGGGCCTCAACTTCAGAGAACCCACGCTATTCCCAGGGTTGTCCATATCCCCAACGTCGTCAAAATCGGTTTTGTTAGCGTACTTTTCGTACTCAACAACGACCCCATGGACCTTATACTCTGAAAATTTAGTATAGCTTCTGCCCCCAAAATCGGCCCCGTACTTGCTCTCATTTTTCCAATACCATTCCGGCACTGCGGTTACCCTTTTGAGGACCTCTGGACTCTCGCTGGAGATTACGCAGTCATAAATGTTGTCACTCTCAGTGTGACTAGAGGTACCGTTGGGGCATTTGAGCATTTCTTGGCACTCGCACATGTCCAACCTACCGGGGATGAGCATCTTAGCCATGCCCTCCATCTCTCCAGTGTCCAAGTTAAATACAGGAGGGTCGCCAATCTCCACAAAGAAGGTGTCCGTGTTCCGCTTCTCCCTGAAATAAACCAGCTCCTCGAGCTTCTCTCCGAACTCCTCAATTAGCCTTGTCGCGTAGTACAGGTCGAAGATGTACGGGTCGATGTTGACCCGCGTACCATCATCCATCATCTGCTCCATTTCATCATCGTACTCCGTCTCCACGGCGACTTTTAGCTCATTGTAATTGGCGAAAGTTTGCGTCGTGGTCCAAGTGAACTGGGTCTCAAATCCAACATCGAGCTCCTGGGTTATTTCCGTCGCCCCAAGATCGGCGCCACTAAGCCCGCTGACACTGTCAGTAAACGAAAGAAACCCGCCGCTTTCCTTCTTGAACTTGTTATTTGGCTTGGGGTCCACGAACCTGCCGCCATTCTCCGGGTCCTCGTCCAAATACGGGACTCTTCCCACCAACAAATCCAGAATTTCACCATCATTAAATTCGCAAACTCTTCCACTATTTCCCCAGTCAACGCTAGTGTTGAATTGCCTATAGCTCGTAAAGGACTGTCGGAAGGACTTGTCAGTTTCATCGGCAAAACCAAAAGACTGGTGGATCCTATCGAACCAGAAGTCTCTTTTTCCCAACAACTTATCGTCATTCTTGCTGACAGCACCTAGTCCCAAGTTCTCCAAGCCATTAGTGGCTGTGCACTTCCACAGCCTATAGACAGCAATGATGGCGTAAAATTGGCTGGAGCAATCGCACACTCCTCTGCCGATTGCGTCGCCAACCAGCCTCCACTTGTGGTCCCGACCGCACACCAAGTCGCTTTCGATCGCCTCATTAAGCACGTACGGCCGGTAGGTGCCAGCGGAATCGCTGGTGCCTTCTAAGACCCCATCTCCGACGGTGACGTAAGGTGGACCGTCACTCTTCCCGTCCAGGTCGAAATCCCTCATATTATTGAGGTACTCATTGGCACTATTAATGCCAAGATCCTCGCCCTCTTTCCTATAGGTACGCTTGTGTCTGATTTTTAGAGAGCTGTCAATCCCGTTAAAGCATCTGACATCATGGCCTCCAATCAACCTTACGTCGTCGTCGCCAAAGTACCGCAAATGCCTGACATCAATGTAGGGATCAGCTTCCCCTTCGTTAAGCCCCCTGTTAACGGAATCATCCGCCATACTCCCCAACCTGGGGTTGGCAGTACCAGTCGGGCAAAAATATCCTTGAGGACAGAGCGACCTGTAAGCTTGACCCAAACCAACTCCATCGGAACAAGAGAAGCCAGCAGGACAGAGCCTAGAAAACTGTCCTCTGGGTGACTCTAGTGACGGGTCTGGCGTTGTTCCGAAATCGCAGTAGTAGCCCTCTCTACAGAGGTAGTAGCTCTTGCTGTCGGTCGTTGTCATTTCGTCGCAGACAAATCCCTCAGGACAAGGCTCGCTCTCACTATCCAAGTCCTCATCACAAATTTTGTCGGCCTCGCATGTGCCTGGATAAAAGAAGTCGCCTCCCAATTGGATCGCCCTCTGGTTCCCTGGTGGCACGAATCCGCATGAAATATCCTCGCCATCCTCAAAAACCTCCTTGGTGAAACATTGCATAGTCTCATTAAAAATTGGGTGCAGCTCGATGTCGTAACCACCCTTCAAGTCGTCGGAAGGATTTGTGTAAACCTTTAAGTCCTCTCTCCTCTTGTACGTCTCGTTCATCAGCTGGATTCCCGGAGTACAATTATAGGTCGGGTCGAACTTCCTGAGGTGAGGCAAATCGATGTACACAAAACCCTCACCGTGGAAGTACCTCCAGTTATAATCCTCTTCGTATCCGACAGGAGGAGACTGCTTGTAGAACTTAGTCTCCTCCTCGCTACTGCCGTACTGCTGATGCGCAAATCCAGTCTGGATGTCGTATTGAGGACCGTAGTAATCAGCGAAGCGCTGATACAATATACTCCCAAACCTCCCGTTGTTTCGGTAGCACTTTGCTTTCTCCTGGTACTTCAAATTGTCGTCGTTGCTGCTCCTCAGGTGAGCACCTCTACCAAGAACGTCGATGTAGGGTGGCACCAATTCTCCATAAAAGAACTCCTGGTAAAATGGGTCCATAGTACCCTGTGTGTAACCTGGATTCATCTTCAGACACTCATAGCTACTGAAACTTGGCGGCATGTTGTAACTAGGATACTCATACTCCGGCACGGGCAGGCCGTTCAAATTTACGACGGGGCTAAAAGGCTGCGGAAGATCTGTCTTACCACACGGATTCGTCATTCCTTGTACGGGACAAACCGTCCCTGTGGGGCACCTACTGCATTCCCCTTTTTCTCTCAGCTGCCAATTCTTACTCCAAGTACCCTGCGGGCACGCTTTGCAGGGCAACCCGTCAACTTCAAGTGTACTCCTGTAGGTACCAGGGGGGCAAATTTCTGCTTCAAATAACCCATCAACCTCACAACTCGTACCCGGAGGACAGGGGTAGCATTCTATTGTTTGAATTGTCGGCGCGTAGTAGCCAGGGAGACAGGCGGCGGCCTGCACGGTACCCTCGAATTCAGCGAAGTAACCCTTGGGACTTGGAACAGGATTGCTAGTACCAGCCGGACAGAGAAATCCAGCAGGGCACAATCCACTACCCTTGGGAGTCGTGCTAGCCAGCTCGCAAAAGAAACCCTCTGTACAAGGCTGAGCATATAGGAAGTCGCCTGTCCGCACCTCCTCGTAACCGACGCCGCCCATGCAATAGCTGCCAGGGCTGCAAGGGTACGGCCGCAGGGTTGTGTCATTCCTTAAGGGGTCGCTTGTCACGCTACCACTCGGGCAATAGAACCCTGGAGGGCAGCGAGAATTAGGGCTCTTCAACCCCATTTTACTGCAGCTAAAGCCAGGAGGGCAAATAGCCGGGTCAATCCTCCCAAACCCTGGGCAGATGTAGCCCCGAGGACAGGAACTACACTTGAGTTGCCCTACCATACCGTTGAATGTACCAGGTGCGCAAGGCAGTGGGTCCCAGTGTCCATCTCGGGGACAACTGGTACCCACAGGGCAGGGAAGCTTGGTCCCGAAGGGGCAGTAGTAGCCCCTGGGGCATTCCCCGGTTCCCTTGGGGTCCACACTACCCTCAGGACAGTACATACTCTCCGCGCAAGGCTGGGGAGTACTGAAATTGTGCATGTTGGTCGCGTCAACAGCAGTTCCAGGGTGGCAATAGGTCCCTTCAGGACAAGGTACAGGTCTCCTGAGCGCAAATCCAGCGCCACTGTAGTCAAAGTTGACATCACTCACGCTTAGATCATCCTGATCATCAAACCTCATACATGCGTCGTCCAGGCAGAACCTCCCACGGATAGGCGTCATGGGTGCAGTCTGACTCAGCGGCAACAAGTGACGCTCAGCCCAGATGCGTGCGGGAAAATCGCTGACCTGCAACCCGAAATCTTCAGTCCCATTGTTCCAGCAAGCAGTGTTTCTCGCACCTAGAACAAGCTCGTTGCCCTCGGGTTTCCGGTTTTTGCGCATCGTTGTGGTACGCTCAGCAAGAGTCAGTGACGGAAACAACTCACTAGATGGGACTGGATGACCGCAAGTAGTTGCAGTGGTGGCAGTCCCTTCAAGGCAGAAGTGGCCTTCCGGGCATAGCTGCTCGGCGCGCTCAGTCCCAGTTACGTCGCAAACGTACCCAGCCGGGCATATTCGAGGAACAGGCAACCCACTCTCAGGGCACATGTACCCGATGGGGCACCTCAAGCAATCCGTCTGTCCCTTGGAGGGCTGATAGGTTCCTTGAGGACAGAGTGTGAAATTTGTCTGACCACTGCCATGACAAAAACTGCCGCGAGGACAGTCCAGCAAGCCACTATCGTCGTGCTCGCCTCTGGGGAGGTATTTTCCGCCTTCAATGACATCACTGTAGGTGAATAAGTTCCGATCGAAGCTGAAATCGACCCCGTTGTTGCTAACTTCCACATAAACAACATTGCTGTCAGTGCTGTCTGCCGGTCGGATTCTGTAGGCATCAGCGTGGGGGAAATTCTTGTTCCGAATGATGCCATGACTCAAGAAGTTGTGTTCAGATTCAACAGTCAGTTTTGGCGGAGTGAAGCAGAACAAACTTGTGGAGGTCAAGAAAGTAGCTTTCACAACGCTATGGCCGATGCGGCAGGACAATTTTGTGCTGTTGACAAAATTTGCGCCAGTCACAAAGATCGGCGTCTTGCCGGTCATAGGCCCTTTGTCATTGATAATACTGGTCACAATTGCATCTTCTTGGTACAAAAACGTGATGCCGCTGTCACTATAGTCTTGGTCGTTGTTACTAATCTCCACACCAACAAGCTTGCTCTTGTACAGCGGATAATAGTGTGCCTCGGGGAATAGTTTCCTGCTACCATGTATAGGGTCAGGGAAACGATTGTACATCTCAAACAAGGAATAATAGTCAAGTCCTCCGGAATCTCCATGAAGAGGGGGGGTCAAGCAAGTGACTTCATTCCCTGAAACGAATTGAGCAGGTACCGCTGTGTACCCAAACCTGCACATCAAGCTAGTTGCATTGATAAAGTTCTCACCAAACACACTCACAGCTGTGCCACTCCTTAGTGTGGGTCCGCTCACAGGGTACAACCGTGAAAGGCGGATGTCGTCATAAAATGTGAAAGCAAAGCGTGACTCAGTGTAGTCCTGGTCATTGGTGCTGATCTCAAGCGCATACGAACCAGGCAGTTGGGGAGGGGCATAGCACTGAATTCTTCCCTCGTCAAGAATCACGCCCCTTACCGTGACTTCCCCAAATCTACAACGGACTTCGTCTTTCATGGTAGAAGGATTGGATGCCACGGGAAAAGGGCCACCAAACACAATGACAGTGAAGTTCCCACTGGCCGGACCGCTTCTGGGGATCGCATCGTCCACTGTCACTTCCCTGTCATATGTGAACACATTGCTCTTGTCCTTGTTGATGCTGCTCGTGAAGTCACTAAATGCATGCCCACCTCCATTGTTGCTCACCTCAACGTAGACTTCCAGATCACTGCCATCAGGTGTCGTCTCCGCATAGGTAAAGGGAGACAAGCACACAATGCAACTGCTGTTGATATACTTGACAGCAGGCACGATAAATTTGCTGGTCTCTTCGCCAATATTTACGCTGCTGCCAAACCTACAACTTAAAGCACTGCTTTGCTTGAAGTTCTCGCCGTAAACAATCACCTCTGTATTGCCCCTCATCGGGCCATGATTAGGCGACAGCCCAGTCACTGTCGCGATAGGCAAGTACTGAAAGCTTGTCCGTCCACCAGTGTCAGTAAAATCCTGCTGATTCATGGTGACCTCTACCTGTACCACGCCACCAACGTTGACGCTGACCCCCTTGACAACCTCTTTCACCTTCAACTGGTGTCGCTCCAACAGAGCGTGGTCGGTTGTGGGAGTGCCGGTTAAATCGTCGCCAAAAACAAACAAGTCGGGAAGATCACCGCTTGCGAAGACGAATTCATCGTCGTCGAGCGTATCCACTCCGGTGAACCAGGACTCGCTCCCACTATTCGTCATGTTCAAGTACACCTTCCGGAATTGGATGAAATAGTTGTAGTTTGAGCCGACGATGCCGCTCTCCACGAAAACTTTATTCTCCTGCAAATCGTCATTATCATGTGTACGAGTTACTTCCACGTCCACAATGGCTGGTAAAGCCTCCAAAGCGTCCTCCACGAATTGAGCCGTGGCATCAAACGGAATATCGGCCGTTTTGCCTGCGCCACAATTGACATGGTAGCGGTCATGCGAATATCGCCCACGGTACGCTTCTGAGCAATCTTTCCCATAACCGAGCTGGTAAAACCCACCGAGTGGCAGGACTGTGTTGCTAGCGCTGTAAACACTGTCAACAACATTCCCACTTGTGCTCTCAACCTTGAAGAACTCGGCGACATTGGCCTTGTTGTTGTTGTTTGTCATGAGCACATAATAATTATCCACATTCGCGTCTACAACGAAATGTTCCACCAACACCCCCCCAGTTCCGAAAAATTCATTGTCTAAGAATGCAGATCGATGAACCCGAGCAATGTTGTCCTGCAGAGTCTCGGCGGATACTCCCACATTCATGAAATCAGTATACAAAAACCCATCGATCCCGCCGTTTTTATGGTTGAAGCCAACCCTGAAGGTAGCCTCATTTTTATCCACCACCAGCTTGTGAACATAGCCACTGACTCCCTTTCGCTGCTCCTTGACCGTGACATTCGCCCCATTGCCCAAACCACTTGTGAAGGATTGAACTGCTGTCATTTCGTTGACGTCGCCAGCCTCTCTCAAACTACTAAAAGTGATGTCCCACCTCCTCGCTCCACTTCCCGTGTTCGCATAATCAATGCTATGAGTGCTTACCTTGACGTCGGCAATCTCCGACCCCAGGGCGAGCAGCTCGCCCTTCAAGTCTTCTGCTGACGCGTCGTAGGCAATGGGATTAGATACCTCTCCATTGAGATTCAACGTGAATGTTCCCTCAAGTTTGAAAGTAGCAAGCCTGGAAAGGTTAGTCTCACACCTCGCGTTATCGCCCCAGAGATCAGTGTTTCCGCCCCCGTGGTTTACCACGAAGAGTGTGTCGCCATTCAGTGTGGTACCCTTAGGTAATATCACCTCCCACTCGTGCCCGCCGTCTGCGAAAGGTCCCCTACGCCTAACCTGGAAGCCAGGGGGCAATCCCCCAGCTTCGACCAGAGCAAGCCTCATAGACTCAGAGGTCTCATCGTTCCTCAACCACCTGGTATGCTGGCTCAGGGGGTAGACCATGCTACCACCGGGGGTAACCAAGCGAAAGCCCTTGCGATTGTACTTGTTGCTCACAGGCTCCGTTCCCTCCTGAATGTTCTGTGTGACGAGAGCCTTGCTGTTGACACCCGTCAATTGAGAAACGTCGAAGATCGTGTCATCTAAGTTGGCAGCGGTCGGAGGAACCACGTTCAGTAACACCTCCTCGCCGTCAATCACATGAGGTACATCCGTCAGATAGTGGGGGAAAGTGATGTCAAACGATCGGCCGCCAAGGTCATCAACGCTACCGGTAACCAGCTCTACCTTGACATCATGAATGAAGTCCATACGGCGCAGAATCCTCTCTATTTCAAAAGCCGTCGCATCGAATTTGATGTACTCGCTCCATTCTAACATATTGTAGTCACTGTGCATAGTAGGGAAGCGCATCCTGTAGAGGCCACCGACTTGGTTCCCCTTGACTATTTCGGTCGCCTCAACAAAGCTGTTGGTGCCTCCTAAGTTAGCCGCGTCCGATTCAATTAAACCCATGTCGCCCTGCAGATGACTGCCCGTTCCAGTGAATGTAATCAAATAGCTGTATCCACCATTGACATTGGGTACCCCTCCGTTCATGGCGGTGACAGTCACACCTCCAATCTCATTGATGCTCGACAGTGCCTCTAGTTCCGCCTCAATGTCAGAATCAGAAGAGTCATAACTGAGCGGATTAGTGGTCGCGCCCCCAAAAGTAAGTGTGTAGGTACCGCTGGTGATTTTTTCACTGCTGCCACTACTGGTCTTGGTGACGGTAGCGCCGTTGTCGCAAATCAATGCATCCAGATCACCCGCCCAGCTATCGAAAGTTACCGTCAGAGTGGTCAACAGCCTTTCCACGATCACTACACCGTAGGCATCGACCGACTCAATGGCATTCTTCACGGTATCTGCGGTCGCGTCTGCTACAAAACTGAATAAGTTGTTGCCCAAACTGTCCGTGCAGCCAACAGTGGTGGTTGCACCAACCGCGTTAAGATCAATTTGCATAACAACAGGTTTGCTCCACATCTGGTCAACTCCATACTTCAGCACTGCGTCAGTACCTGTCACATAATCATCCTCCACAGTAACCACGACGGGCTTTCTTGCCACTGTCTCGGTGAAATTAGCCGCGTTCTGGAATCCATGAAGTGTAATAGTCGTCTTCGTCAGCAGATTTTCCCTAGCGATGTATTCCTGTTCCACCGAGATCATATTCTCATGGGCGATGGCATCGACGGAAGAAAATATTTTTTCCTTAATATCTTCGGCACTATCTGCGGGAGAAAGTGGAGAACTCTTCTCTACCCAATTAAATCCCACACTGTCTGTTGTGTTGAGTGTGACGGTATAATGTCCTCCGATGGCCTCGCTTGTTCCTTTTCGAGTCTCGACAACAATAAGCTGAGCGTCTCCATTTTCTCCCAGTAAACCCCTATGCTTCTCTTCATCCAAGTAACTGTCGTCGCAGCAGGCGGTCAGCATGCTCACATCTCCAGCATGTGAGAGAAAGTGGATGTCCCAGCTGAAGAGCTCAAAAATATTGTCTCTCGACTCAAACACTACAGTGTCATCATCATAGTGAAAGAATCCATCCAAATTTGTGTTTCTGCTAACGTTATGATTGTGACGGACGACCATCACGTCTCCTACCGTCGGTAGAGACTCAAGAGCAGATTCAACCTCACTAGCAGTTGCATTCCAATCAATGTCAACCGTTGTATATCCGCCGAGACTCAAAGTAAAGTTGCCATAGACTTTGCTGTTGCTGTCAATGCTTACCGTCTGAATCTCGACTAGACTTCCCTTTGTCTTCTCCACCACTTCAGCATTGCCGCCAGTCAGTGTATGAGCAGCGACGTTCAGCGAATCGACATCTCCGCTCATCGTTGGGAAAGTAATCTCCCAGACAAAAGTATTTTCGGCAGCGTTATTGTCGCTTCGCACCACAGAGACGCCAGCCCAACTAGCATTCAATGCCGTTATCTCGTTCTCCATAGTAGTCGCATCAACGTCAAACGGCAAATAATTGGTGTACACGACGCCTTCTCCAAAAAACTCACCCCCATCAATGTCCCTCTGGTTGTCATTCACGTACATGCTATTCTCACTTGTATACAGAATGAAGAAACCTCCGACAGAGATTCCATCAGTCGTCACAACCTGCACCTCGTTGCGGTTTGCGCTCACACCAAATTCAACAGTCAACACTACGTCACCTGACGTATCAACGTTCGTAGAAAGCATCTGCACCTCGTCAATGTCGTCTGTGCTAATAGTGACGCGCTGAATTTCGTCCCTTGGTGCGACGGGACCGCTCGTTGTTATGGTATGAAGTTCACTGAGATAGTCTTGAACGTTAGCAGTGACAGACTGAATCTCCGGCGCCCAGGCCATAGAGAAAACAGACAGCTCCTGGACCTCATCGATGCTACCCAGTGGAGGCGCCCGGCAACTCATGACTTCATCGCTGACATAAGTTGCCGGTCGAATGATGTCGCCGAATTTGCAGTTGAGGTCCCCGTTGCTATAATTAAAAAAACCACTCCCACCAATTTCAACTAGCGTGTCGCCACTCACAGGACCCCAGCTAGGCATAACGTCACTGATGTACATTAAATCGTCATAGCGATACAGCACTTTCGTGTCCGTCATATCATCCAAAACGCCATTGAGAGATATGTCAACAGTCACAACGCTACCAACACCCGAGGGGTTGGCGTTAGCGTAGGGTGGCGCCTCGCAAACAACCCAATTTCCGCCATGCGTGTCCACTGCAAAAGCCTCAAAGATATCGTCACCGAATTTGCACAAAACATTACCCTCAACCAGAGGGTGAACAGACAACATAGTTCTGTCGGTATAATCGTGTGATGTCGTGGTGGTATAGCTACCATCAGGATTCTGGACAGTGGTTTTCACCAATTTGCTCGATAGCGTGTCTTCGTCATCACTGTCGTAGATGCCACCAAGGTTGGTAATGTTAATCATTGTTCCTCCAGTCTTGGGTCCGTGGCTAGGTGAGATATTTACGCTCTCACTCAGTGTTCCTCTGCTATAGGTAAATATGGCCTCGTCACTGGTCCAATCGTTCCCGCCATTCACACTGATTTCAACAGTAACAGGTCCTCCCTTTGCGTCACCAGGTGGTGCGACACAGGTCACCACGAAGTCACTGACAACATCGGCAGGGACTCGGTGGGTATTGTTGAACTTGCAGAATACGCCGTTGTAATTGCTCAAGAAGGAAAAATTAATCGTGTTCACATCGTTCAGCTCGAGCTCGTAAGCATCACGGAACTGCTCTGTGTTGTCGTTGATACCCCTCGTTTTTTGAACTCCGTACACAAGATCATAAGTCGGGTCATGATTCAAACTATTGCGAAGGGCCATCTCGTTATCATCAAGTACAATAGTGATTAAGGTGCCACCTTCGCTCGGGCCGAGTGCAGGCGACAACTTTTCCAGTACAACCTCCTCGTGGTACTCAAATTTGACATTATTGTTGGAGAATTCCTGTCCGTTCACGCTCACCTCCAAATTCACAAGCGAATTATACTCTCCGGTAAAGTGCTTAGGAGAAATACAGAGGATCGTTTCACTGTCAATGAATGTACCATCAACCACATCAATCGCAGAGTTGTTGCCAAATTTACACAACAGCTTGCTGCTGGGACCATTCATGAAGTTCTTGCCCTTAACAGTTATCTCAGTTCCGCCCACCATACTCCCGGTGGTTGGGGAGATAGATGTGACAACTTGAAGAGGGACAAACTGAAGGTTGAACTCATTCGTGAAATCAACCGTGTTGGTCGAGTACTTGAACAGAAGAGTCGTGTTCGCAAACAAGATTTTCTCGTCGCTGCTCCACTTGGAAGCTGCATCGGCACTGTAAAACTCCTCCAATGTGGGAGTAGTGTCGCACTCAACATAGCTGCTGTTGAAATAAGTTACACCAGAAGTGAATGTGTTGCTTCGCAGGCCGTCTGTTCCAGTTGCTGATTCAGTAGGGAGGGTGAAGACAAAATAGCACTTTGCGTCCGGGGAGTTCAGAAAGTTGGCTCCAAACAACCCCAATTTCACTTGGCTCACTGCTGAATCGTCCAAACTTTTGTAGTTATCATTGGCTGTCTGAACTCCAATACTCTTCGGGGCGTAATCATAAATTTCGAGCATGTCGACAAATTCGTATGCCGCGGTACTTAAGCTCATCGCGCTGCTCGTGACATTCTCTCCATTACTCCTGATTGTCACCACAACGTTCCCTTGGACATGAGAGGGAGTGTCACAAGTAATTTCTGAGGGTGAGACGAACATGGCAGGCACCTCGAAGCTTCCGAAAACGCACAATAATTCCAACGATTCCTGAGACGAAGCAAAGTTGAATCCACTTCCAGTCACAGTCACTGCCGTACCACCCTCTAGCTTCCCGTGGGCGGGGAAGACAGCGCTCACAGTGCTCCTAGAGTCATAGGTGTAAGGAATGTAAGTTCCATCAGCAGATCCAAAGTAATCAACACCTCCGTTCATGCTGACCTCTACGTTGCAGCAGCTCGCTTGAGTTACTTCAGCTACCACACGGGCGTCACTCCCATGTAGATTGCTCACATCGCTCGTAATGACCGGCAGGGTGCCAATGTTTGACGGGCTCCCAAAGGTGGTAAAGGTGACATCATATGACTTTCCCACAAAATTAATGGAGTCCGCTTGCGATGTAACATTGTGGCTGACAGACACATCGACAAAACCTACACTTGGGAGAGACTCAAGAGCAAATTTTACTTCGTCCGGAGTTGCCGTGGTATTCAGCTTGACTTGGCCATTCTCCCCATCAAAATTCAGGAAGTAGTAGCCTTCAAGCGGAACGGTGCCAAGTATCTCCTCGCTAACGGACATCTGAATTCCAGCCTCGCCCGTGATTGCCGAGTCATCCACACTCAAATTATTGATACCAGCATCCATGCTCGTGAAAGTTATGAGCCATTTGTAACTGTTATTCACAGTTGTAACTCTATTCACGACAACAGTATTGGCCTCGACAAGGCTGAAAGACTCAACCGCATTAATAATGTCATTGACGCTGGCATCAGGGGAGAGATTCGATGCGGCACCTGGTGTCTCGCCGGCAAAAGACAGGTCAAAGGTCCCGCCCACGTAACCTCCAGGAGTCACCTCCTCAACAGTCAGTGTGGCATTTGTGCCGGTCACACCCACAGAATCGCGGAACTCAATTAGAGGGAAATTCTCATCGACGGTATGGGTGAAAGTGACTAGATACGTGTACCCGTTCACATGGGAAAGAGTAGTCGGAGAAAGATTCACATCGACGCTCTCTACAGTCGGAAGAGATTCAAGTGCGGTCTTGACATCGCCAGTGGTGCTACTGCTGCTGATCGCACCGGATTGAGATCCTCGGAACCACAACCTGTAAGTACCTCCGACATTGCTGCTAGTAGCAGTCGCCTGCTCTACCACCGTGCAGCGCATATTTCCACTGAGGGGGGACGTCAATTGAGAGTCGTCACAGCCGAGGTCAACACTGGGATTTGGGAGCCCTCCAGGGACGCTCAACATCGAAATGTCAAAGATACTATAACTGTCGCTCAGGGAGGTGTCAACTACTTTAGTGACGCGAACAGCCTTGAACAGCCTTGATTTTAGCTCAGCTTCCAAGTCACCCTCGCTAACGTCGTACTTCATGTAATCAGTCCATGCACCGTTGTAGGACAGACGAAAGTTTCCTCCCAAAGCAATTTCGGTCAGAAGACTGACGCGGATTACTTGAGCAGAGTCACCACCGATGCTGTCCTCGCCCCAAGCGTGTACTGTGATCCTCTGGACTTCCCGGTTAAGAGGGTTGGGAGGCAACACCTCAAGAGCCTGTACTTCTAACTGACGAACCCTGCTAACAACAGAAATTGTTTGAACTTCGCGCAGGGTTTCAGCAGGAATAAGGGAGGCCGGTGTCACGCACTCTACGCTACCACCGCTGATAAACTTGCCCGTCACGTCGCCGATGTTACCAAACTTGCATCTGATTTGATCCTCTTCGTCTTCTTCCCGCTGCACAAAATTGCCGCCAGATATTGTCACAGCAGTCCCGCCAGCCGTGAGACCCCTGCGAGGACTCACAGCACTGACATACGGCTGCTGTGAATAACTGAACTGTGCCATATTGCTGTGCAAATAACTTGAAAGCTCGAAAGCGTCGTTACATATTCCAATTCCGAATGGAACAGTGATAAAAGGTGCCTCGGTAGGGTATGAAGGGGAAGAGCACATTACAGCTGCCGTGCTGAAAAAAGTGGCCGGGACGGTGAGGTCGTCAAAAACACAGCAAAGTTTATCAGTTTCGGGATTTGCCAGCTCCGGAAAATCAGACCCAGAAACAGTGATGGGAGTGTTACCGCTGTTGGCGCCATGACGGGGAGAGATAGACTCTATGTTAACAGGCGACAAATAAGTAAATACAACTGCATCGCTGGTCCACTGAGACTCGTCGTTCACTGCAGATTGCGAATCACTGCTTTCGCCGCTGTTTTGGTGGTTTGTAACCTCAAGGTGCACATTTCCTGGCTGCTGATGTGGAGCTTCGCAGCTTATAACTTCGTCACTCTCGACTACTGCGGGAACCACAATACGCCCAAACCTACAGAAAGTGTCGCCATCACTGATGAAATTGCTCCCGAGCACCTTCACAGAAGCCGCAACTCCGAAGAATCCAACAGAAGGCCTGAGGGTATGAACTGTCGGATTATTCTTGTAAATATACGTGACAGTATCTACTGAGAAGTCATTACCGCCGTTCATTGACACGCTCACAGTAGTTGTGTGGGCACTGTGACCAGCTGGTGACTGAGGGGGCACGACGCAAGAAATTGTCGACTCGGATACAAATGAAGCTGCCACCACAGTCTCGCCAAATTTGCACTTTAAGTCGTCATTTTGAGATGTTTGTGATGGTGTTGGTCGCAAAAAGCGGCTACTGTGTTCGTTTTGCTCCGAAACGACGCCCAGCGATATGTGCACCAGAGCTCCTCCTAGCTCGGGTCCTGAGGTAGGTGAAATGGATACCAGCTGAGGGTCAGAGTAATACTTGAAGAGTGCGACTGACTGATGGCTCGAACTGTCAAAGTCTATTCCATTGTTGCTCACTCGAACAGCAGCAGCCGCAAGATTACTGTGTTTGCTCATGGCAGTCATGATTCCGTTTTCAAGGTTACTGAACGCATCTGCTGCCGGTGGGACGATACATAGAACAGTGTTTGAATCCACAAATGTGGCACTAATTGCATCACTACTGCCGACCTTACAGCTCAGTTCCTCTCTGTCCTCAAAAAAAGTCCCTGAGACTGTAACAGCAGTTCCGCCATGGTGAGGACCACTGTGTGGCTCCAAAAGGGAGACAGTCTCATCGTCATAGTACATGAACTCTATGCCATTGTCCAACACATCCTCGCTGACGCCGTTTGTAGTCGTCGACAACAAGTTGATCACATCGCTACTGCTGTCAATGGAAGCCAAACCCAGTTTAAAGCTGACATTGGGAGGCTCATAATCGGCGTGTGCGCTATCATAACCATAGCGCCTCATCGAAGGTGTCTTACATGCTAGCGTTTCATCACTTTGGACTGTCGCCTGACTCGTCATCTTGCCGTTGAAGATACAAACGATGTTATAGTCGCTCTGAAAATTCCGGCCAGAAACAGTCACCATCGTTCCACCTCTCGAAGGACCGCGAAGAGGGGAGATCGTCGAGAGAACAATTGCAGGGCGCACCAAAAGCGCAGGTCCGCTGACAAAGTCTTTCCCATTTGTGGTCACAGAAACAGCATAGACTCCAGCACTGAAGGTTTTAGCAGGAACAACGCAAGTTAGGGCCTCCGTAGATACCCACAGAGCTTGCACCAAAGTATCCGCGCCGAATCGGCACTGCAATAGTGCAGGGTTTGAGCGCTCAAAGTTACTTCCCGTGATAGTGACGACGGCATCTGAGAGTTCAGGGACGACATTGGGGGCGATTGAAAGGTTTGCCGGTGATCTGTCGAACTTGAATTTCAAGGAGGAGGAACTGACATCACTTCCCCCATTTGTGCTGATCTTAACAGCAGCAAAGAGTGTTTCCACGCCGTCCACACTAGGGGTGACAACTAGAAGTTCAGTCTTGCTCACGAAGGAAATAGAGGCTGCTTCGTAACTGTCGAAGAACACTCGCAAATCGCCGCTGTTCGCAGAATCTTCCCCAAAGTTGTCCCCAGTAATTGTCACGAGAGTATTTCCGGTAGAGCTACCACTAGAAGGAGTCAGCGAAGTCAGATCAACAATTTTGAGGTAGCTGAACGATAACTTATCAACACTGGTTGCTGTGGTCATTTTTTCCCTGTATCTGTGGCGCATGACAACGCTGAAGTCTACCACCCCAAGCTCGTCGTCAGCAAAGGTTGACCTCGGGTCGACAAAGGGAGGGGAAATACAAGAGAGTAAAGTATCGCTCTGAACCGTTGCTACACTTTCAAAGTCCCCAAACTGGCAGAACAGAGGGCTACCACCTTGACTGAAACCGGTTCCCTCTACAGTCACCAGAGTTTTTCCGACAAGGGGTCCCTTCACAGGAGATATTGAAGTCACACTAAACTGACCGACAACGGAGAGCGATAAGCTGTTACTCTCAGCATTCACCCCATCGCTGCTGATGAAGAGCGCATGACTCCCTACAGTCATTTCGGGGGCCGCACAAGTGACGGTGGAGCTGGATACAAACTTGGCAGGGACGGTCTCCCCATCAAATATACAGCTGAGGGCCGAACTCTGCTCGAAATTCTCACCATTGATCGTTAGTAGAGTGCCGCCGAGCTCAGGAACTGAGTCAGGGGACACTGAGACGAGGGCATGCGAACTAGTGTAGAAGAAAGAGAGAGATGACTGAGAAATTTCGCCATTTCTCTCCACACGAACCGTTGCTGTTTGCTGCACTGAGGGGGGAACCGTGCAACTAACGTGAGTCATGTCAATAATCTCTGCTGGCATGCTCACGCTCGTTTCGCCATCGAAAAGGCAGTTGTGGGGAATATCATTGCTCGTGAAGCCCTCGCCCGTGATTGTAACAGTGATTCCACCCGTGTTGCTGCCAGAGAGAGGAGTTATGCCGTCAAGGCGCAGCATCTGTTTGTAGGTGATTGTCATTCCAGTGTTTACAAAATGCTCGCCATTATTTGTCAAATCAATGTTGACTTCCAAACCTTGTGCAACATCGTCAATGGATGACTTGGGAACATCGGATCGGGCAGGAGGAGTGAACGTGCAGAGCGTCGTCGAATCGCAATTTAGTTCAGCATCCACAAAATTATCATCTACATCGCCCATTAAATAAAACCGTGCGATGCTACTGCCCTTGACAAAGTTTGTCCCAACTAATGTAACCACGGTACTGCCGTCACTGCTAACGTAAAGTGGGCTAATTCTGCTCGCCATTGGCTCAAATCGGAGCGACAGAGAAGCAGAAGAAGGTGTGTAATCCAGGCTATTGGCAGAGATAGACACGAGAATATTCTTTCCGTTGTAACTATTTGGGGATTCAAATGACGGAGGGAGCGCGCACTTGATCTTGCTGTCACTGACAAAGCTTGCGAGAGATGTTTCGTCCGATCCGAACTTGCATGTCAGGCTCTGAACGTTAGGGAAGTTGCTTCCAACTATGGTTACAACACTCCCGCTAATCGCTGGTACGCTCGAAGGGACAATCGAATCAACAGTGATCTCATTGTAGTAACCGTAAGTGGGGGAGAGAGCGGGATCACTAAAATCCGCTCCTCCGTTCAGACTGATCAAAACCGGCACGCTGTGCAAGTTGCTAGAGAGAGAGTGGGATGGAGTGTTACAGTGGAACTCATTGTCCGATGGACTGACCCAGCCGTCCACGACAGTGCCGCCAAACTTGCACTTGAAGTCAACCAAGTCAACGACCCCAGAAAGAATTTGAGATAGACTGGAAATTGTTACGTCGGTATTTCCAGAGCTTGGCCCCAGAGCGGGAGAAATATCTGTTATATCTATCAAGTTGTTGACCTGCACATAAGGCATACTATTCTCCGTGTACGATGACGTCGTCGTGCGGCCGTCGTCGTAGCGCACAACGGATAAATTAATCGTAGTCCACGATGAAACAGCAACGGGAGCACTTGCACAGGTGACAGAGGTGTCACTCACACGTGTTGCAACCATAAGATTCTCATTGAACTTACAGAAGAACTGGTCGCTCTCAGTCGATTTCGTGAAACCACTTCCAGTAATGGTGAGGAGTGTCCCACCACTTGCCGGACCAACATTGGGAGTAACAGAAAGGAGGCTGAACGCTTCTTCATATTTCACAGGTGTCGGAGACTGCACATAGGTAGCACCACCATTGTTAGTGACATGAACATCCACGGTGCCAATGGTGCTCCAAGCAGGAGCGGCGCAATAAACAGTGTCGGTGCCTATCACCTCTGCTCCAACCAACTTTTCGTCCCCAAATTTACAAGTAGTCGCTCGCCTGGGGTTGAAGTTGGCACCGCTGATTGTGACCATCGTATTACCATTTTGCGAAACCTGCGAAGGTGTCAAGGAGCTGATAGTTGCGGTAGCCTCATAATCAAAGAAGAATCCAGTACTGATAAAGTCAGAAGTAGAATCGTATTTGACAAATAGCTCCACAGACTGCACACCTGATGAAACCGGAGAGTTGCATATGAACACAACTTCGCCATCATCATCAGTCGTATAGTAGGCAAAAGTACTGACAGTCCCAAACTTGCACTCTGTATCTTGCCTTGGGGTAAAATTTTCACCGCTAATTGTGACGGGAGTACTTGCAGCCGTGAACCCGTGAATGGGATAGACATCGTTGATGGCCAATTCAGAAGTGTATTCAAAGGAGGCAATGGATGAGAGGGCAGTATAGTCCACGCCATTAAGAGATATCGAGACGGAAACTGTTTTAGACGATGATGATGCAGGAGTTGTGCAGTAAAGGGTGGTATCATCGATTACAGAGGCAACGACGAGTAGGGAACCAAATTTGCAGAAAGGCAAATCACCGTTGGTAAAACGCTGGCCCGTGACGGTGATAACTGTTCCGCCTGCAGCTCTTCCTGACGATGGAGAGAGAGCAAGGATGCTCGGCTCCTCAAAGAAGGTGAACATAACGTCCTGCAGAGAAGTTGAAACTGAACCATCGGAATCAGTCAGTGCAATCGAGACGCGAGTTTTCAGCGGTGAGTTCACTGCAGGAGAAATACAACCAATGCTCGTCGGACTGATGAACTGCGCAGGTTTTCTTGTTCCCGTTTCAAATAAGCAATCATAATCAAGCACAGGGCTAAAGTTAGACGTCGTAGACACAACGACTATATTCGTACCCCCAGTGATACCGCCACTAGAAGGGTGAATTGCATCGAGGACGATTGGCTCGAAATAGCGGAAACCTATCGTGCTAAAACTTGAACTGAGGAAGTCATCGTTGGTGATTTGAACAGCAACTGTGCCTGGCTCGAATGCAGGCGGGGTAATGCAAATAGCCATGGCAGATGAGATGTAAACCGCGGGGACGATATCGCTACCGAACTTGCACTTCAGGTCCTTTGTATCAAGGAAGTTGCTGCCGGAAATAGAAACATGCAAGCCGCCTGCTACTTGACCAGCATTCGGATAGATCTGCGTGATGGTCGGTATGGGCTGTATCTCAAGGGGAAAGGATTTTGTAGTCGCACGAGCACCGTTAAATTTGACAACAACGTCGACATGGTCATCATCGCTGCTACCAACAGTTGGTGATGAGAGACTAGAAAGCCTGCAGGTGATCGAACTCTGGTCAAGGTAAGCTACCTCTGTTGCGTAGTTGCCATTTATCATGCAGGTAGTAGTCTCGGGGTGATCCACAAAATTGATCCCAGAAACAGTGACAATACCACCGACGCTTACACTCGAGGGATGGACGGCAGTTAAAGAGATAGGAGAGATAAACTGGAACACACTGTCGTCGTTGCTATAGTGCAAGCCGTTGTTCGACACTGACACACTGAGAGAGGTGATGATTTCACTCTGTTTGATGTCGCAGAAAACAATATTCTTGCTGAGGTAAGTCGCCGGCACGTGAGTGGTTGTCAACGTCGACTGCTCGTAGAAAATGCAAGATAAGTCGGGAGTGTCAGCAAAATTGCTCCCAGTGATTGTGATAGTCGTAGGACTGCTGGCAGAAACCTCGTCAAATGTTGGAGAAATATCAATAACTGATGGGACATCGTTACAGTAAAACGGCAGATCTGAATTGGACGTGTAGTCATGTCCGTCGTTCATAGAAACCTCAATAAAGTGCTTTCCTTGCTGAGAGGGGCACAGGATGTCGCAGATGATAGAGCTTTGAGAGGAGGAAGAGTGCGCAGTGGCCACTGAAAGCGGCGACGAAGATAGCCTGCAAAAGGTGGACGAGATAAGGCTCTCGAAGTTAACACCAGTCAAGGTAACAGCCGTGGTTCGTCCAACAGCTCCATTTCGAGGCTCGACGTCAGTGATTTTAGCAGGTTCAAAATAGCTGAATTTGGCGTCGTTCCTGTTGGCAGCAATGGCGGAAAACTCTATGCCATTGTTGGATACTAAGATGTCAACAGCATCTGGCGACGAAGATGGGGGGGCTCTGCAAGTAGCCGTAGTATGCGCGAGCACCGTTCCCTTCGTAGTTGTATCTCCAAACTTGCATGTGAATGAACTGCCAGCACGAAAGTTTGCGCCAGTAACAGTGACAAGCGTGCTACCAGTAGCAGGTCCTGAGTGCGGGGATATGCTATTGACAGCAGGGTTCGGAATGTATTGGAAGAGTGCGCTACTCGAAAAGTCAACACCATTGTCGGTGACAAAGACATCAACATCGCTGACCCCATTGAGCGCGGGCGGAGACACACATGTTACAGAGCGAGGGGTCACGAAGGTTGCAGAAGTAAGCTGGTCGCCAAAAACACAAGAGAGCTTGTTCCCACCACTGTTTGAAAATGGGGAAGATTGAGTTGTAACGGCGATGGTGACGACAGTTCCTCCCTCAAGATTACCTAGGGTCGGGGAAATCTGTTTAAGGACGGGCGTAGTCCTGAACGTATAAATGGCCGACGAAGTAGTTGAGATCTTCACACTGGTAGCACTTCTAATGGAAATTGTTGTTACTAGTGGATCCATCAAAGAAGAGGTCACAGCGGGCGTGAAGCACACAAGCTCGGTTGAAGAAACAATTTCTGCAGGTGAAGAAATGTGGGTGTCGCTCTCGTCATCATCAAAGCCGCAGAATATACTTTCGGCGCCGTTGCTGTCGAAATTTGTCCCAATAATGGTGAGCTTAGTGCCGCCTTCAGCATTTCCAAAGCTAGGTGTCACTGAGCTGATAACAGATGGCTCAAAGAAGGCAAAAGCATGGGGCGGGTGATCACCCATCACAGAGGCTCCGCCTGCCGTAATACGAAGGGTGACCTCCGCTGGTTTGTTGACAGGGGGGGGATTGCAGGTTAGGTGCGTGTCCGATAATATTGTTGCAACACTCCTTAGATCCCCAAAGTCGCAAGACAGCTGAAGATTCGCTACGCCAGATGCGCTAGCAAAATTCTTCCCAGTTACTGTTATAACAACTCCAGCGGCGTTCCCGCCGATAGGAGAGGAAGGAGGTGATATGCTGGCAATGGACACTGTCGGTGTGTAGGTGTAAATCAGTTCAGCAGAGCTCCAGTCAACCCCATTAGTGGTCGTTAGGACTGTTGAAGGGCCCAAAGACGCCGCCGGGGGGGCGACGCAAGTTATGGTCGTGGACGATACAAACGTCGCAAATGCTGCTGTACTGCCAAACTTGCACTGGAGGTGGTTGGACTGGTGGAAATTGGTACCTGTGATGGTGACTTTATTCCCACCATTCTCCATTCCCGCAGGTGGGCGTAGGGAGACAAGGTCGGGGACGTCGTGGAAGTGGAACATCCTGGGGGAGGTGCTGAAGTCTACTCCGCCATTGGTAGAAATAGAAAGAGGCTGAATTGAAGGGAAATCCTGTGCAGGGGTCTCACACGTTAGCACGGAGTTCGACTGAACAGTGGCGAGGGTCGTAATTGCCCCAAACCTGCAAAGAACGTCGTGGTCATGGGTGGTGGAAAAATCAGTTCCAACAACTGAGACGACAGTCTTTCCGGTCAGAAGTCCACTAGAGGGAACGAGATGCTCAATTGTAGGCAGCGGCACGTACAGAAAAGAGAGGTTATTAGGGTTGCTAAAATCTTTTCCATTGGACGAGAGAGAAATGGAGTGCGAGGTCGCATGGGTAGAGGGAGGTGTCTTGCAGCTGATAGAAGTCGGAGAATGGTACGTTGCCGTTGTGGTGGTTGAATCCCCAAACTTACAGGATAGGCTGTTGTCGGAGGGGAAGTTCGTCCCAGCAATGGTTATGATAGTCCCTCCTGCAGCAGAGCCAGAAGAAGGCGTTACTGAGGTTGGGAAAACAGGAGGCTGGGAAGTGAACGTGACAAAGGGTGCACTGTCAGCGAAAACACCATTGTTGGAGACACGAACAGCAAAGTCACCAACTGGAAGGGCTGGAGACGAGCACTCCACCGCACGCGAAGAGATGTACTTCGCCGCCGATATTATCTCTCCAAACTGGCAACTCAGGGCCTCAAAAGGCAGAAAGTTTGTCCCCACAATTGTCACCGCTGTCCCACCGGACTCAACGCCGTTGGGAGGGAGAATAGATGCTACCGTGATTGGAGAGTGGAATACAAACTGGCTGTTCGTTGTTGTGAAATCGTGGCCATTGATCGAAATGTTCACCTCAGCAGTACTAGTGCTACCAGTGGTAGAGCCGAGGGGCATTTCAGGCGTTTCACATGTAATTTCACTCTTGCTGATAAATGTAGCAGCAACAATTGTTGTTGTCTCGTCATTCATTCTGAAACTGCAGAGAAGGCTCGAAGCACCATTATCCTGGAAGTTAAAGCCAGTAATAGTGAGAGTCGAGATTTCGCCTACAGGGCCGCTCTGGGGACTAATCGACGTCACATATGCACTATCATGGTAGACATAGGGAGTCGAAACAATGCCATTTATCGATAGCGATGCCGTCTTCGCAAAAGGTGATGCCGGAGCGGTGCATGTCAGACTGGTGGGGGAAAGGTAAGTTGCAGGTGAAGACCTCTCATCATCGAAATTACAACTGTAATCCGCATCAGATACAAATCCAGTCCCAGAAACCGTTACTTTTGTGCCCCCAGAGATACTTCCACCTGTAGGTGTAATGTCTGTGACCGTTATTCTAGGAATAACCACAAAGGGTACATTACTGTTCGTAGACCTGGACATAGCGACGGTGGAAATCTGTAAGGAAGCAGTGGAGAAGGGAATGTTCGTAGGTGTTGAGCAGGTCGCCAAGGAAGGTGAAAGAATAGTTGCCAGTGATTGAAAGGCATCATTATCGTCAAAGATACAATACAGGGAACTTGTTGGGTTGGTTGGGAAGTTGGAGCCTGTCAAAGTAATAGTCGTTTCCTGGTTTTCATGAGTAAAAGCAGGAGAGATTGACGTCAAGGTGGGGGTTGGGACGAAGGTGAATATTATTGCATTGTCGCTGAAATCAGCCCCACCATTAAGGGATACAGAAATAGCAGTAGGAGAAGAGGAAAGTGACGCGGGTATGTCGTGGCAGATTATCTGGTTGCCATTAGCAGATGCCGTAGCGATTTTCCCGCCCTCAAACTTGCAAATGACATCGTCGTCGTTTACAGCCGCCTCAATGTCACTCGTGGTCGTTATCGCAACATCATAACCTCCGGTTGCCGGACCGCTGAGAGGTGTGATGGAAGAAAGCACGAGGGGACGGACGTATTCATAATCGACTGAGTCTTCTGAGAGGTCGTGTCCCCAATTGAGGGAAACTTTGAGGGTAGTAACTCCAGGCGCAAGGGAATCGCTGGGAGGTGTTGTGCAGGTAATCTCCGTATGCGACAACATAGTGGCGCGAGCTAATGCGGAATTGGTTCCAAACACGCAGTGAGGAGCATGAGCAAAATTCGTTCCGACAATAGTGACCTCCGTGCCACCTAGAAGAGAACCAAAAGTGGGAGATACAGAAAGAACTGTCGGGTTTGACACATAAGTGTAACTCTGTGGCTCGCTGTATTGCTGGTTGTTGATGCTTACAGTGACGTCAACAGTCCCAACAAAAGAATTTATGGTTGGCGGGGACACACAAATCAGTTTGGATGCGGTGACAAAGGTGGAAGTCACGGAGCCAAACGATCCAAATCTGCACGTCACCATATTGATGTTGCTGAAGTTGTCACCGGTGATGGTTACATGCGTGCCTCCTGCTTCAGTCCCGACCGAAGGCATCAGGGATGTGATGGTCGGTGTTTGAACGTAGTTGAATTGCATGCCGGAGGCGCTGAACTCAATAGTATTGGTCGAGAATTCGACAGAAATTTTCTTGGCGGAAGCAGAAGGTGGGGATAGACAAGTAGCCGTCGTGTCAGAAGTTACCGTGGCTTGGACAATTTTGTCACCGAACATGCAAGATGGTGAGGAGTCGTCAGAAGAGCTCTGGAAATTGGTACCGTAAAGGGTAACGGCTGTTGAACCTTCCAAAGGTCCAATCTTTGGCAAGATTGCTGTAACGGTGGATGTCTTGGTGTAGGTAAAGTGCGCATTGCTGTTGACAGTAAAATCGAGGCCACCATTAATACTGACCTCCACAACCGCAACATTACTGTTGTCGCTTTGCTGTGGAGGCGCAATGCAGGTTGCAGTCGTCGTATCAAAAACAGTCGCTGCAGAAACGATTACATCGTCGAACTTGCAGAGGAGAGGAGACGAGGGGACAAACCCAGTACCGCGGAGGGTCACCACGGTCCCACCAGTAGCCGGCCCTGACGTGGGCTGCACGAAAGATAGGGTGGCCGAGGATGCAAAGGTGAAAGTTTTGTGGGACTTCGAGTGACCGGCTAGCTGGCCGTTCGTCGAGACATATACTTCCGTTACGGAGGGCGCTGATTTCGGAGTCTTGCACGTAATCAAGGTGGGTGAGACATATGTTGCAGATGTAGTGAGGTCAAGTGAGGATTGGTCGGATTTAAAGATACACTGCAGGGAAGAAGATCTGAATAGGTGCTTGCCAGAGATAAACAGCGAAGTACCGCCGGACTCGGGGCCACTGGAGGGATACAGAGAAACGACTTCCGGAGACGGGTGGTAGGTAACCTTTGCCAAGGTATCTTGCGTATAATCTCCCCCGTCATTAGTAGACACATTGACAATAAAAGTCGATTTTGAGTAAGTGCCACCATGAGGGGAGTGCGGGGGGGTGAGGCAAGTTAAGGTGTGAGAGCTAATGACGGTTGCGGGGGTATAATAAGTCGCTGGGGAAGGATTCTCCAGGTCCGCGATTTCAGTGAAGCTGCATGTTACTGTTGCAGCAGCTGTGTCATCACCATCCTCAATACCATCGCCTTCGGGGATGAAATTCTCTCCAGTGAGAGTCACAACAGTGCCCCCTTCATTGGGGGTGGTTGTAGGGGTAATTGACGTGACACTGGGAGTCGTCATGTAGTTAAAGTTCAGCACACCCGAGAATTCGTAGTCAATTCCGTTGTTGGACACAGAAACGTCGACAATAGCCGCTGTAGCCCCTGTCCTCGGAGGGGTCTTGCAGGTAAGCTCCGTGCTAGAGATAAAAGTGGCCGGCGACTGATTTGGACCAAACTTGCACATCAGATTGGCGCGGTCGGAATCGTCAAAGTTGGTTCCGATAATAGTCACTGTCGTCTGTCCTTCGTTACTTCCCGTGGCTGGAGTGATGGAGTTGAGAGTGATCCCAAGCTCAAAAAAGAAATCGTCCTCGATGTCCGTGGGGACAAATAGCTGACCATTCGAAGAAAGCGAGACCGATGTAAATCCTGGAGCATGGGGAGGAGTCACGCAAGTCGCATGAGAAGGGGAGATGACCGTCGCTGGAACGCGATGAGCAATTGACCCAAACTCGCACAGTAACTGTTGGCCCCCGGCTGATGCTGAGGCGGAAAGGTTTTCTCCATAAATGTTTATAGTCGTCCCTCCTGTTTCCGGTCCGGAAAGGGGATAGATAGAATTGATTGTAGGGGGGTTGTTGTAGGTAAAAATTGCAGTCTGGGCAGAGTAGTTGTCCCCGCCATTATTCGAGACAGACAAGGCGATACTCGCAGGGAGAAGATCAGGTGTTGGAGGGGATGTACAAGTGATCAAGTTTGAAGAAATGAACGTCGCACTTGTTTCGACGTCACCAAACTTGCACTTGATTGAAGCCGTCGCCGATGCCGTCTGGAAGTCGCTGCCATAAATAGAAACTATACTACCGCCGTAAATCGGACCAGAAGATGGGTGGATGTGGGAGACTGAGGGTGGAAGATAGTAGGAAATTGTGGAGTAAGGGACGTCAACGTAATCATCCGAGTTGAGTGAGAGAAAAATGGTGGCGGTTGTTTTGTAGTTGTTCGTGAGGTAGGCAGATGGAATGGGAGGAGTCTCGCATGTCACAGAGGTAGGTGTGATTGTGGACGGGGAAACTATGTAAAAGTTGCTATTGCTGATGATGAATTTGCACTTGAACGTAGGAATGTCGACGAAGTTGCTCCCTTCAATTATTATGGGAGTACCACCAGTAGAGGGGGAGTCGTAAATTACTTCTTCTCGCGGAGTGACCATAATGTCAGGGTAGCGAGTGAATGTGTAGCCAGTCGAGATGTAGTCGTCGTCACCGTGGAGGGAGATATAAAGTGCCTCTTCGTCATCTTCTTCATGAGATGATGTTGGAGACGTACAAACAATCTCCGTCGATGACTGCCAAGTGGATAACACCGGGCTGTTGTTGTTACTACTGCTGGCGCCAAACCTGCAAGTAATGCCGTCGTTCCGATTAAATGAAGAGCCCGTAATGGTGACGGGAGTACCTCCAGATTTGGGCCCCGCGGACGGGCTTATTTGGTGGATAGCGGTAGATCTCCGGTAAGAATAATGCACCATCCGAGGAGCATAGTTGTGCCCACCGTTGTTTGAAACTTTCACCATCACGTCTCGGCTATTTGTTTCCGAAGAGGCAAAAATCGCGTCCTCGCTATTGTCGTCCGTGTCATCAAACACTTCCATGGCAAGGGGGACAGGACACTGAATTAGAGTGTCACGCACGTAAGTTGCGGCCGTCGACGCTTGATCGTTAAAGTTGCAAAGAATCAAGCCGTTATCGACAAAATTGTCCCCATGGACGAATAGGAGGTTGGCAGCATCGACGGGTCCAAATTTGGGTGTGACAGTGGTGACTTCATTATCCGCAAAGAAAATGTAATTATCACCAGCCGCCTCCTGAGAGTAATAGTCAACGCCATTAGTGGTGATCGATAAAACTGCCGTATCAGTCACATCAAAAGATTTGGGGGATTCACAAACGACTTCCTCGTCAGTGGAAAATGTAGCAGGTACCACAACTTCGTTTTGGGTGGTTGAAGATGAAAACTTGCACATGGACGTCTCGCTGTCGATGAAATTAGCACCGCTCATCGTGATTTGGGTTTTCTGCGTAGAAGGGCCGGTTTTTGGAGTGAAGGAGTGGAGGATTGGAGAAGGAGCGTAAGTGAACGGGGCGCAGGAGGTTGAAGATATATCATGTCCATTGTT
>Ga0115554_1000199_pt1 | contig 39398 bp, 8 predicted proteins | sample COGITO_mtgs_1104_3_FD_87283 | JGI IMG/M metagenome (GOLD analysis project Ga0115554, IMG submission 87283) | Pelagic marine microbial communities from North Sea - COGITO_mtgs_110404 | ecosystem: Environmental > Aquatic > Marine > Epipelagic | place: Germany:Helgoland, sampling site Kabeltonne... | reverse complement strand
GCGCTCAAACGGTGCAGCTGTGAGCGGTGCTGTCTCAAGGGTTTCGAATGCCCAATCACTGCACGCTCAGGCAGAATAAGGCCGCTGCTGTAGGCTGCTGTAGGCCCTTGGCAGGCGGAAACGCCTTCGATTGGATTGGATCGGACTGTCTCGTTGTAGCTGCAATTCAGGAGGCAAGCGCGTTGCGACGATTTTTCTGGTCGGGGGGCGGCGGATGACTCAGAAGAATTAAAAGTTTTTGGATGAGTGATAGAACCTCTCCGTGTGCGTGCCCCCCACAGATCCCACCCCTTTAATAAGCCCAGCACCTCGATCGAAATTTGGCCAAATTTTCACTTCTACCTTCCACCCACTCTGACAACTCCTGCACGACCGGTGCAATCCGCTAACTTTCACTCCAAGCAGGCACATCAGCCTTGTGAAATCCAACCCTTTCCTTCCCCCTCCCCCTCCCCCTCCCCCTCCCTCCCCTCCCACTACGATGTCCGACTCCGCTATCCTGCTCCCCCAAAAGACTCTCTACATCAACAACCTCAACACAAAGATGAAAAAATCGATCATGCTCCCCTCTCTGCACTCGCTCTTCATCCCCTTTGGACCGATATTGGAGATTGTAATAATCCGCAGTCCCAAGCTTCGCGGGCAGGCGTTTATTATTTTCGAGGAGGTTAAGGACGCGACGGAGGCGAGGGGAAAGATGAACGGATTCGTCTTGGGAGGGAGGCCGATGGGGGTGGAGTATGCCAAGCAGAAGAGTGACAGGGTTGCCAGGTTTGAAGGCACGTATGTCAAGAGGGAGAAGAGATCCGCGGAGGATGATGGCGAAGCCGCTCAGAAGAGGCAAAATGTTGCCGACCTTGATGGCATTCCCGCCGAGGAGACCGCCGCCCCGGGCGCAGGCAACAATTTGGGAAGCTCGACCCCAAGCAATATCTTGCTCCTCACCTCGCTTCCCTCTGCCTGCAATTCTTCCATGTTGACGACGCTCTTTTCTCAATATCCTGGATTTGTGGAAGCCCGCAAACCCCCTAACGACGATGGTATTGGTTTTGTTGAGTTTACTGCCGAGGGCGAGGCTACTGTGGCCAAGGATGGCTTGAATGGCTTCAGGCTAACGAAGGAAGTGGGGCTCAATATTTCCTATGGGAAAGGGAACTAAACAAAAACAAACTGACTATTGTGCGAATGTAATAAAAACGAAACAGCGACAGTGCGAAACGACGCGTTTGCCCGTCAAAATAAAGCTTCTTTTCTTTTTTCCAACGATTATTTGCTGGCCCTTTTCTTTGGCACAGACCCTGCTACTCTTGAAACTTCAAATGCACCCATACCCATGCCCAAGCCCATGCCTAAGCCCATTTGTCGCGGTTCAACACCGTTGCTAGTTGATCCGTCCCCTGATCCCGCTCCGCCACTGTCAATCATCTTGTACATTGGCGCGTGGGCACTGACAAACTTCTTCCTTTCAGTGATCCTTTCGGTGGTCCTTGTGACACCACTGCCAGCGCTCTGCGCTCTGTTTCTAGCCCCCGCGCTGCTCTGCTCCTCTCTATTTCTACTTGCACTTTCTCGAGGGGTTCGGCTTCTCATTATGTTCCCCTCACCCTCGGTGAAGCTTCGGCGGTTCAGCCCAATTGATGGTTTTTTACCTTCAGGGCGTCGTGGTGGCATGGCAAGCGACGATACAATGGTTTTCTTCTTGGCGGCCGACAACGTTGGCGTTGCAATGCTGCGTCTCGCACCCTTTCCGCCCCCCCCCTTCTTTTTCTTCGCAACCTTTCTCGCTAGTCTCTTTTTCAGCTCTGATTCGGTCAGGTTGTCACCACTGGGGTCGCTGTCGCTACCCGCGCTTTCTTCATTATCAACAAGTGCTCCCTCCACAGCCTCACCATCACCATCAAGTCTCTTCCAGTACTTCATCTCTTCTTGAACAATACTGTTGATGGGAGCATCGCTATCGTTTTGGCCATTTACATCACTAGTTTTATCAACATCGACGAAACTGCTGCCTATATCGGCTTCATCTTCACCGTCTTCATCATCACTATGTATCGCAAAACCTTCCTTTAAGCCCGCGTCCGTTGTTTTGGCTGCGGTCAGTGTTGCCGTCTCCAAATCGAGGTAATCCTCAAAATCTCTCAAACTGAGACAGAAATCCCTCCCCATATTTTTCAAATCCTGTGTGTTAAAGTGGTATCCATCCAGCCCGCTGAAACTCGCTTCGAGGGTGTAAGAGCAGTTGATTCCGAGCTCTTCGAACATGACGATTCTCATTGTCGATGCTTTGCTCTTGGAAAGCTTGAAATTACACCCTCGGAAAACAAAGTGATCGTTTTTTCTGTCAAATATCCGGGGAAAGATGCGGACCCTAAACTTGTCGTCTCCCATCACAGTCTGTCGGCGTCTCTGGCGGAGCGGCGGAGGCTGGTGCTGAGGCACGCCATCGATGCTGTTCCTGGAAGAGGGCCTTGAATTTTGGCGGCTGCCGTTACCGTTGCTGTTCGTGTCGCTAAGGTTAGAATACGACGACGATCTTTCAATTAAAGCCTTGCCAAATGCGAGTTTGGGAGCCTCTCCACTCCCAACTTCTTCCCCAGACTCTCTACTCCTCCTCGCGGCCTCTCGTTCCATATCTAGCTTCTTCTGCCTTTCTCTTTCCGCCTTCTCCGCCACGTAGCGTTCCCACGCCTTGTCAGGCACGCAGCCATACACAAATAAACCCTCTTTCCTACTGTGGCCGTGAATGTCAGTCTGCAGCACCACTTCCCTCGTTTTTTGGAATTTTTGCACCATCTCTTTGACAGAGTGAATGGTTGGGTGGAGGACTGGGTCAGGTTTGTCCCATCTGCGGTTTAAATCGACACCTGCCAACGACGTCCTGTAGTTGCCGTTTATTACACCATCAGGGTTAAGCATTGGAACGACCTTAAAGACAAACTTTTGCCGAAGACAGTACGCTATTGGGTCATCCGAGGTGAGAAAATCAATGATTCCGTGCATTATCCAGCTAGCATTCGACTCTCCCGGGTGAACCCTCGCCGTTAACACCACCCCCTTCCTCCGTTCAATCTTTCTAAGATCCTTGCTTCTATTTGTAATTGTCAACATTGCCATTTCGTTGTTTGCCAGTGTCCTACATAATGTTTCCCGTCGAAACGTCTTGCGCCTATTATCATCGAGCTGGAGCTTATAGAGATAGTGTTGCAAGTCAGAGTACGTGTAGGGGTAGCACATTGCGAAAAAACAAACGTCGTTGCTATGCAGAAAAGTGTGGGTAAAGGTGAGGGTAAAGTACTGCCTATTTCCCTTCTCCCTCCCTTTCTGCGACGGGGCGGTGGTTTTGTTGCAGTAGTAAAATATGCTCTCCCCTGTCCTCTGCCAACCTATCCCCCTCGTGGCGGCATCCACTTGACTGAACAGAAGCGGCCTCATCCCGTTGTTGAAAAGAGAGTCGGGTTTCCCCAGATTGACCACGTTGAACTTAACGCGGGTATTTTTTGCGATATTGCTGCAACTAAAGTAGAACCATTGGTTGTGCCCTAGAGAGTGCAAATCGTGGTGAAGTTGAAGGTCGTACTCCTGAACGAAAGAATTTTTGTCCCTCGCGTCTCCGTAGGACACTCGTTCAGCCTGGCATAAGTTCCCGCTCTCAAAGTGACTGTCGAAGACCAAAGTATCGCTACTCAGAATTCTCGCAAATCTGTATTTGTCCTCGTAGTTGTACACGCAGCGAGTTTTGGCGGTAGGACCACGGAGCTAGAGTAGATTTTTTGTAATCGCGCATTATTTTGTGTGTGAGTTCATGAAGTGGTATCTGTAAGTTTTGAATTTTACTAACTTACCTCGGCCTCATTGTCGTACACTGCAGAGCCCTTACCCTTGTTAGTCCCATTTGGACCAGTTGGGCCAAAGCGGTCATTACCACTACATGAGAACGAAGATGAATCGCTTCCGCTTTCGCTTTCGCTTTCGCTTTCACATTGGGAATCTTTTCCAGCACCAGGAATGTTGTTATTGCTCTTCATCTGCTTTTGATTATTCTTCTCTTCCCTCCACTTTGACATATTCTGAACCCCTTTTTGCTTCCCCCCCTTTCCCTTCTCCATATCATGTTCTCCCTTTGTAACAAGGGGAGGAGGACTCATACGGAGTTGGTATTGGGAATTTTTCATTGGAGTTAGGTCGTGGCAGACACTCGATTTTGTTGTTCTTTCAATTTTTATTTCTGGAGCCGGCGCCTCAGCATCTCTAGTCTCAACCCCTTTTGCTTCCCCTCCCCCTACCACTTCCACTTCCCCTTCCCCTTCCACTTCCCCCTTGCATTCATCTTCGGATTCTTGACTGTCACTATTTTCATCACCGCCACCATTTGTCCTCCCAAACTCTCCGTTTACCACGTGGCTAATAGCAGGAAGACTCTTCATTCTCTCCTTTGTTCCTGTGAGAACTTCCCCTGGCTTCCGGCAGAAACCACCTCGCCAACGTCGAACTCCTGAAGTGGAGAGACTCATGGTAGGAAAATGGCCGTTCGAGGGGACGGCAAAAACCTACAATTGGTCCGAGAGCGTGTCGAGTTAATGAGATAATCCAAACCCCCCACGCTGAATTCGTGTTTGAATAATATATAATCTTCATTATTTTCATAAACTTGTATGCCTTTAATCCTCTCAATAAACGACCATTATCATGGATGAAGCGGCGTCGTCAACAACATCGTTGTCGACACCCCAAACACTAGCCGTATACGAGGTGGAGACCAGGGGATACAAGAACACTTCATTTCATGTATCAAAGCAACTTCCACACTTCCAGCTGCAGTCAGGGAACCCTTCGTTGTCTCTCGAGGAGGTCAATTGTCCAGACGGCTACAAGTTCATAAGTAATTGGAAAATAGACTATGTAGCCCCAAACGTCGAGGGGGTAGAACGATCAACTGATCGATATTTTGACAAGCATGGATGGGAATATTCAACAGCTTGGGAAAAGCTGATTTCACCGATGCGCATGCCTCGAGGGACTCTAAAAATCACGGACAAGGTGAGAAGGAGACGGTGGATTCGAAGAATGGTAAAGATCGACCCGATGGAGGCTAGGAAACATCGGATGATGAGGGGAGAGGGCGTGCTCAGCAAGGTTCAGCAAGGGCTGAGGAGTCTGGAGAAGAGCCTACGCGAAATTGAGCGCTTCATCAAGATGATAGGGACTAGTAAAGATTCGATTCAGGCCAGAAAGTCTATATCCAGCTACATTTTGATGTCCACTAAGGTGCTTGGAAAGACTGCTGACTTGGTCGGTGTCTTGGAGGATGAAGGGCAACGGATGAAGGTTGGTCGAGAGGTAGATAGAATGGAGGCTCGGTTAGTGAAATTGGTAGAAAAAGGGGAAGAAATGTGCTTAACACATCCGCTGGCAAGCGTCAAAGGTAGAGACAGGGACATCAGTAGTGTCAATGATTCCAAAATGAACGAAAAGGTCGACTTTGCCGACATTGATGATGTCAATGTTAGGAACAATTACAGCTTTCAGAAGCAATTTCAAGAGAAAATTGTTAGCAATAACAAAGCAAACGAACCGGCGCTATCATTTGAAGAGCAACAGATTCAAAAAAAGCTCATTGGGTCGAATGAAGCAGCTTTGATGGGCAAAATGATAGAGGAAAAAGGCGAGGCTATTAAAGAAGTCAACAAGAGCATGGCAGAGCTTGCGGTCGTTTTTAAGGAGGTTGCAACTCTTGTCAGCGGGCAGCAGGAGTTCATCGATGAAATTGAAGGAAATGCCGAGATCACGCGGGAAAGAACAAAGCAGGGCTTGAAGGATTTGGAAGATGCTGTCGAATTGCAGCGAAAGAGCACCTGTGTCATTTCGTAGAAGAGTTTGAAAAATGTACCCAGGTAGAGCAAAATATTTTGGAAGCATCCAGTTTTTTGGAACAAAACCTTTATACATGCACAGACGACAAAATTTTTAGTACAAAACTTGGGTCCTCCAAATTTCACCCTGCTTAGGACACACTCAGGGACATTAGTCATTTTCTACCTTGGGTGAAGGAAGTCTACCAAGAGCGGTGTTGACTATGGTTGAGACACATTCATTTAAGTCTCGTAGCTTCTCTTTACAGTTGTTCCGCACATAACAATCATTCTGTTCCACATTATCGATGTACTCGTCGCAGTCTGCCTTGCACAATAACTGGACAGAAAGAGTTCTGGCACAGTACATATTTGCTTTGTCGTAGGCAGCCTCAACAGCCGCTGCGCATACATCCCTATCTCCTCCAGGGGGCGGAGAGCCGTTACAATGCTTGTTGACTTGCGGTCTTAGGGTAGGGAGCGATCCTGAGGGCAGTGACATAGAGGTATTCGGCAACAGCATGGTCCCGAGACAACCCAGCAAAACAAATATAAGAAGAAAGAATCGAATTTGATCGGCAAAAGCCATGGTTCCAGCAATTGTTATGAATTAGGGCCGAGCAAGATCATATTCACTTTCATTTACAAAATATTACTGCTTCAACTTTTTGCCCCTCTTCACACTGGGACTTCGGCATGAGGGCAACTCAAAGTGAGAAAAGGAGCTATTATACAATTACGAAGTTTAACAAGCGATCTTCCGCTCTTTGCGGCAAACGAAACATCGTAGCAGCAAAAAAAATGAACCAAACTCCTTGATTTACCCCTCAGTCAAAACCCACAGTCTCTCAATTTGGCAATCCTTAGCATTCCAGTCCCTTCCCTATTCCCATCGAGACGATAACAATGTGGTTTACCCTTCTCCTTCACTTCCTTTTGCCACTTTTGACGACTCCTACTCCACAACACATCTGGTCCTCCCAGCCCCTAACCCCTGCCACTATCTCCACCCCCAACATATGGTATGACCTACCCTCGACCTCCCTCTCCTTCAACCTGCCCAATGAATCACCTGTGCTTCTCAATTATCAAATTACAGTGAGAGGGTTTAAGCCTGAAAATTCCGCCAGCGACTTCCTCGTTGACGATAGGATGAGCATTGGTCAGAAGGACTTCATACAGCTCAGGATGGTTGTCGATGGGGTGCCTTTGAGGCAGAGCAGCACTCACGCTCAGCCCGGTACGTCGCTGGAAGCTTCTGGGACGTCTCGAACGGGGTATGCCGTAGCTAATCTAGGGGCTGGAAACCATACAGCGGTCCTCCAGTGGAAGAAGCGGGGTACCTACGTTACATCGTGGCGTTGCCTGCCTTCTCTGGATGACGGGTTCAGCGCTGGTCGTGTCCTTTCTGCGACCTCACACCACAGATATATGTGGACCCGGGAGATTAATTCTGACGATGTAATTAGCGACAACGATTCGTGGAAGGACATGGCAGAGGTGAGTTTAGAAGACCAAGTAAAGTTGAAAATCCATATTGAATTCCCCTCCCCTCCCCTCCCCTCCCCTTGCCGCTTGCTCACACTTTTCCATCCATTCTCCCACCCTTTCTCTCAGAGCTCGTTAACTTTTACTTTGAACGAGCCTGCCACGCTTCGGTTTCTGTATGCTTTCATGGTTAAGCCTGATTATGTGAATCCGACCGATGAATTTGGTTTTCGGGATGACCTTTCCGCTCGCTTGGTGGTGGATGGGGCCCCATTCAGAGAAAGCGGTTCGACTGTAACAATTAACACGCGGTCTTACGCCTCTTCGGAGCTTTCTCGAGACATAATTTTGGACCTCCAGAAGGGAACCCACACGGTGAAGCTGCAATGGAGGAAGTGGGGTAATTACGTGCGCACCTGGCGTTCGTCGCCTTCCTTTTTGGATGGATTCAGTTCATCTCGCTTTCTGGCCGTGCACGGGGAAAGGCGCTCGATTGCAGCGATCCAGCAACTATCTTTTCACCAGATTACAGATGTTGGTAGCTGGCACACAGTCGGCGACAAAATCTTACCTTTCACGCTTGAATCTGCGACGACAGTTCTCTTTAGCTACGGGCTGCCAGTCACGCAGATGTCTTCTCCAACTCTTGATGAGTGGACATTTGAACGCTGGGCAGAAATAGGAGCGAGGCTCGTTGTCGATGGCGTTCCTTATACTCACTCTGGTACTTCCTTGGAGGGGAATTCGGCCATTTACGATGAAATGAGGGGAAGACTTGTTTTGGAGCTCCCCGCGGGCGACCATACAGTTTCCCTCCAGTGGAAAATTCTTAATGATGCCGACGCTGTCCCATGGACAACTCTCAATCGCGCGGTAGACGGTTACCAGGGTGCCGAAGAGCTACTCGTCTTGGTCAATCACCAGACGTCTTCTCCGGAGATAATCCTGCCGGACCAGAGGCTTCTGCCGACCTCCAAGGAGGACGAAGATTTTACCATCAGCGGTACATTCGTGAGCAAGATCGATGCTTCCCTAATGGATGAGTATAGGCTCGGAATTACCCTCTCGGCTACCTTCGGAACGATTTCTTTGACTTCTACGAGGTCAATTACGTTCACTGTGGGCGACGGAAGTAAAGACGAGGTTATGTATTTCAGCGGCTCTACTACAGACATAAACAATGCCCTCAAGTCTATTACGTACAGGCCCCTGCTAAACCGCTTCGGAACCGAGACAATTACCTTCAAGGTGGACGATTTGATGTACCTTGGGGCAGGAGAGGCCTACAGTGAGACAAAACTCCTCACATTTGAGGTGGAGAGCGTCGATGACCTGCCCACCATCATGACACCCTCTAACCAGCAGTTGGCAGAGGATGGCTCCATAATAATTCGTGGCGTGGCTCTATACGATGCGGACGTGATGACTTCTGACAGCACATTCCAGCTAACAGTCAGCTGCAAGAAGGGCGAGGTGACGCTTTATGAGCCTACCGCCGACGGGTTAACATTCCTTCTCACGTCTGACACAACCAACAGCAAGACCGTGGAGGCGACAGTCAGTACTCTAAACAACCTCATCCAACAGATCACATACATCCCTGAGACGGATTTCAACGATCACCACTCCACAAGCGAGGAAATCACAATCACGGTGGTAGACCTTTCCCTCTCCACCGACAACACCGTCACCAGCACCATTCCAATATCTGTGATTCCGGAAAATGACGCTCCTACAATTAACGTACCGAAAACCCAGCAGATTAAGCTCTCAGGTTTCGAGCTTTTCGACTCTGGCGCCCCTAATTCTCAACCTACTACGGTGAAGCTCTCCGTTGACAACGAGTTCGCTAGCATTTCCCTCAAGTCCAGCCACGCCGGTGTTACCTTCACTGCGGGCTCCTCCGATACTTTTGCTAGGCAGGTCGCACTCACAGGCTCGCTTTCAGATGTATCGGATGTTTTGGATACTCTGCAATACATGAGGAACTCTAGCTCTATTCTCGACGGCGGTGACTCCATCAAGATCTCAGTGGAGGAAAATCCGGGCAGCGAAAGCTCCTTAGTTTCTGAGACGATCTTCGACTTTTCTATTAACAACTTCGCCAGTGATCACGTTAACGCCGTACAAATAGACATGATATCTCCTCCCCACGGGAGTAGCCTTGGAGGCACTACGGTGGTCGTCGAGGGGGTCAACTTCCTTGACCACGGTCTGTCTGGTGGGGGCCCTCTCTTTTGCCAGTTCGGGAGTAACGGCCTGGCCCCCGCGACGATCAATAGCGACGAGGAGCTCACCTGCGACTCGCCGGCTGATACCAGCAACAGCGAGCTCGACAAGCATCACACTGTCTTCTTGAGAATTACCAATGGTATTGATTTCTGGTCTCCTCCAATTCAGTTCACCTACGAGACGGCACACATTATTTCTTCCATTTCCCTGCCCCGCGGCCCCACCACAGGCGGATCAACACTATATATAATTGGCAGCGACTTCGATCCGAACAGTAATTTGCAATGCAACTTTGGTGGCTCGCGCGTTCCGGCTCTTTGGCTGAACCAGACAACTATACAGTGCATCACACCACCCGCTACCGGCGGAACTCCCGGCCCAGTCCAGCTCTCTTTCACCACTAATGATCAAGACGTTGCCAGCAACCTCATCCTATTCCACTACCAGAGTGCTCCCACTATTACCTCGATTGAGCCCATTGTTGGGCCCACGGTAGGTGGCACGCGGGTGACTGTGAGCGGAGCCAATTTCAACGAGGACACGAATACGGTCTGCAATTTCGACGGGGTTGACGTTGCGAGTAGTTTCATCTCCTCTACTACAATTATTTGTAGTTCTCCGCCAGCTGCAACGGCGGCCACCGACGATGTCATCCTGAAGGTGTCTGTCGATGGCGGTTCGACATACACGAGTACTGACTCGGAAGAAGAGACTCATAATTTCAGGTACAAGAACTTTGGCGTGACTTCCCTGTCTCCATCTTTTGGACCAGTGGACGGTGACACGGCCATTACCGTTTATGGGTACGGCTTTGAGGACAGCACACACTTGAAATGTAGCTTCGGTGGTGTGCACAGCGATCATGTAACCTTAATTAGCGAGACCGAAATAGTATGCGACCTCCCACCACATGTCCAAAATACCGACGCAATCGTGACTCTCGGTGTCACAATCAACGACCAAGATTACTCTCCTGATAAAGCGACCTTCACTTACACATACTCCCCAATTTTTTCCTCCATCTCGCCCGCCTCGGGCCCCGTTAACGGTGGGACGAGAGTGTTGATAAATGGGTACAACTTCGTTGATTCGCCGAGCACACTGAAGTGTTCTTTTGGCGACTTTTCAAATGGTGACAGTGTGGTCGGTGCTCGATTTATCAGCAGCACGCAAATTGAGTGTCATCCCGCACCGATGACGGACCAGACAGAGGGTGTTGATCTCTATTTCAGCATGAATGGCGCGGACTTTCTGAGTACTGGAAGGGTGTTTACGTACATGCAGCTACCGTCTGTGACGGGCTTAAACCCGTCCAGGGGCGATGCTAATGGCAACACCGTCGTCACCGTAGCCGGAGAAAACTTCGTCTTCAGCAAGGATTTGTCTTGCAGATTTGGGAGTGGTGACGCGCATACAGTCGTTGCGGCTAGGTTCAATGCTGATGACGAGGTTGTTTGTATTACGCCCTACAACAGTGCCGGTGCTACTACCAGCATTGTTGCAGTATCCAACAATGGACTCGACTTCGGTCCTTCCAACGGCGTTAGTTTCACTTATACTAACACCGTTGAAATTTCAAGTATATATCCTACGAAGGGCAGTAGGACCGGCGGCACTGTCATCACCGTGAGTGGTTATAACTTTCCCCCGACCGATATCAAGTGCCGTTTCGGAGGAGATATCAACACCGAAATTACAGCAACTTTCGTCGATGGTGGCAAAATTCTCTGCACATCCCCTGCTAGTACCAAAGTCCAATCGATTGCCGTCGAAGTCTCTACGAATGGTGGAAGTGACTTCACGTCTAACAACTTTCACTACAGCTTCATCAACGACGCCTTCCTCACCCAAATCAAGCCCGTGAGCGGCCCAAGGAGTGGTAGTACGCTAGTCCAATTATCAGGATACAATTTTGTTGATGGCAGCAGTTTAAGCTGTAGGTTCGGCGGAATTGACGGCAGCGTAACGCCCGCAACCTATGTGAGCTCTACCAGTGTAGAGTGTGTCGCTCCCGCGAATGATCAAGTTGAAACAGTGGACATCACAATATCTAACAACGGCGTTGACTTTAGCAACAGTGCCGCAAGCTATAGCTACGTAAGGGACATCGAAATCCACAGTGTCAGCCCCTCGAGCGGAAAGGCGTCGGGTGGCACGCCGGTGACTGTTACCGGAAGCAACTTTGAGTTTAGCGGCGATTTGAGCTGTAGGTTTGGAGACGATGGAACAGATGTGAATCCGACTTTCGTGAATGGGAACACTATCATTTGCGTTACGCCGTACGCCACAGTGACTGGGCTTGTCCCCCTTATGGTCACCAACAACGGAGTAGACTACGAAGAAGGGGGGGATGCAGTCGTCAACTTCAATTTTGCCGAGACAGTGTCGATCGATTCTATTAGTCCCAGAAGCGGATCAATCAACGGAGGCACCGTTGTTACTATCTCAGGCAGTGGCTTCAGCGACACCGATGACGTTCTTTGCAACTTTGGCGACGACGACTCATCATCTGAGGCGTATTTCATCGATTCCAGCACTATCACTTGCATCTCTCCCCCATCATCAACAACAAAATACGTGAATGTCGAGGTATCCGTAGGAGGCGGCGAGTCAACTTTCGATAACCACCGGTTCGAATACACGCGAATGGCTGTCTTTACTTCTCTATCTCCCTCTGGCGGCCCGTTTTCGGGGGGCACCCACGTTTTGGTTTCGGGGTACAATTTTGTCGATTCCTATGAGTTGGGTTGCAAATTTGTCGATGGTGATAATAGCGAAGTAATTGTCCCTGCCAGGTACATCAGTACTACGAGAGTAGAGTGTGTTACACCTGCGAGCACAAGCTCACTTGCAGCGTCCAAGACGGTATCAGTGTGGATAACTATGAACGGCATTGATTTTATCACGATCAATGGCGAATTTAACGCGGTGGCCGACTTTACCTACCAGTCGGAGACATCGATATCGTCGATAAACCCCTCCTTCGGTCCCTCTGAGGGAGGGACCGCCATCACAGTTACAGGTAGCAATTTCGAATTAGGCAAGGCGCTATCCTGCCGGTTCGGAAACAGCGGTGACCATGCTGTGAAAGTAAATGCAGTGTTCGTGAGCGAGTCGCAAGTCACTTGTATCTCTCCGCCAGCTTTGAGTGCTGACGTTACCACGGTTTCGATTTTCGTGAGTAATGGAGGCCTTGACTACGGATCTTCGTCGGCAGTCTTTGAGTACATGGAGCCAATCTCACTCTCATCCATCAACCCTAGAAAGGGGTCGATTGAGGGAGGCACCACCGTCACGATTACCGGCGCCAACTTTAACGGCGACTACGACACCCCCCCTAGTTGCACCTTCGGGGGAGTCGCTTCTTCAGCCGCCGTTTACGTCAGCGAGAGTGAGATTCACTGCACCACCCCGCCATCTATATCTGCCGCTTTTGTCACAGTTGAAGTGAGCAATAACAATGTCGACTTTGCTGCCAGCGCAACCCTCTTCGAGTATGCGGAGGAAGCTACTATCAGCGGGATCAAGCCGGCCAACGGCGATGAAGTGGGAAACACTAAGGTTATCGTCAGTGGCGCGAACTTCGTCGAGTCAGAAAATTTAGGTTGTTTATTTGGTGGCGTTCCTGGCACCGCTACATATTTGACCGGCAATTCCATCGAATGTTCGTCACCTGCAGCATCTTCTTTATCTGGATCGGTCCTTCTGCAGATTACCATGAACGGCGAAGACTTCATCGACTCTCCCGTGCCTTTCGCCTTCCTTCCCTCAATCACAATCGACTCCATCAGCCCTAATTTTGGAGAAGTCGATGGCAACACTCCGGTCACTCTCACGGGAAGCAACTTCGTGTTCTCGGGAGATCTTTACTGCAGGTTCAAAACAACCAAGGTGGCTGCGAGTTTCGTCTCTTCCTCAACTATAATATGCGCCTCTCCAGCATCCACCGACGAAAACAACAGGGCCGTTGATTTGTCTGTAACGAACAACGACGTGGATTACAGCGCCCCCACCACCTTCACCTACGTCGAGGGCGCCTCGATAACCTCTATCTTTCCGAAGCGAGGGAGCTTAGAGGGCGGAACAATTGTGACCGTCAGCGGAGAGAACTTTATGTCGAGTAATGGGCTCGGTTGCAAATTCGACAAGCCGAGCGTCGTGGTGGTTCCCGCGATGTACGTGGACGAGAGTACCATCACATGCATAACGCCATCCTCAAATTCTTTGGTGTCATCGAGCATACTCGTCACCAACAACAATGTGGACTTCTCTCCGTCTCCTCAGAAATTCCATTATATCAACAATATCGCCGTTTTCTCTGTTAGCCCCACAGTGGGACACCCAGGTATTTCTACGACTGTGGTACTTAGTGGCTTTAACTTTGTTGACAGCAGTGAGGTCTTGTGTAAGTTCGAGAACGGCGATGACAGCATTGTCACGAGCGGTCGCTTCATTTCCTCCAACCAGATCGAGTGTGACTCTCCCTCTAATGGTGATGTTGGGTCTAGCCACGAGTTGCACCTCTCTGTCAACGGACAAGATTTCGTAAACACAAATCACAACTTCTTTTACGAAGAGGCTCCCAAGGTCGACTCATTCTCACCGACCTTCGGTCCCCAGATCGGTGCCACGACTGTTACTGTCACCGGAGAGAACTTCTCTCTTACTAAGCAGCTTAGTTGCCGGTTCGGAAGCATCAGCGTGAAAGCAGCCTTTGTATCGTCTGAAACGATTCTCTGTGTGACACCCACAGTTTTGGGCAGCGATGTCAGCAGTTTGCAGATCTATGTCTCTAGTAATGGCGTCAATTGGTTTTCAAGTGCAAGTGCTTTTGAATTTGTCACTTCCGCTTCAATTTCGTCCATCAGTCCTAGCAGCGGGCCAATTGCAGGCGGAACAGCAGTGACAATAAGTGGGACAGGCTTCGAAGACAGCGCTCTCATCAACTGTTTGTTCAAGGGGGGTCCTACTGGAGGTGGTGGCAACGAAATCGTGGCCGGAGATTATTTGTCGCCCACCTCCGTCAAATGTGTCTCTCCTGTCTGCAACGGGTGCGCGACTTCCACATTTGTGTCGTTAGAGGTTTCCACCAACGGAGTGAGCTACACCAGTATGGGTCACCAGTTCTATTATTTAACGAGCCCAGCTGTCACGTCGATCTACCCTATCAGTGGAAGCATCACGGGCGGTACACAAATTTCTGCCTTTGGGTACAATTTTGTGGAGTCTGACAAGATAAAGTGCGCTTTTGGCAGCGAGATTGTCCCCGGAGACTTTCTGTCTGCAACAGAGATCACTTGCGATGTCCCCTCTAGTCCCTATGCGACTGTTGTGGATTTTGACGTCACTTTCAACGACCTTGACTACACCAACAGTAACATTCAATTTAGCTACGTCGGGAACCTCTTAATTGACAGTCTAGCCCCGACAAGCGGTTCGGTGTTAGGGGGAACGGTGGTCACCGTTACAGGAAGCAACTTTGAGTTTAGCCAGTATCTGCGATGCAAATTTGACGAGATGGAAGTCATGGCAACATTTGTCAATTCCAACACGGTAACTTGCATTGCTCCGGCAAACGTGGACGAGACAAAAGTCTCCGTTAACATCAAAGTCAGCAACAATGGGTTGGACTACTATGGGGGCGAAGGTAATGTTTTTGTCTATACAAGCGACTTTGCCGTAGTAACGGATGTAGCGCCAACATCTGTTTCGACCGAGGGCGGCGCTGTCATTACCTTGAGCGGCAGTAACTTTGTCGTCGGCGATATCGACACGACGGTCTGCAGTTTTAGGGAGGGTGCGACGCATGTTTTGATCTCCTCCACGCCTGGGATTATTGTTGACGGTAACACCATTACCTGCCCCACACCCATTTTCGAGAAAACGACGGAAGATTACTTTGTATACATTGAGGTGGATGTGAATGACATTGACTACAGGTACATAAACGAGAACCACATGATTACTGTCGTTGACACCCCGGTCATCAAGCAAAACACAATTGCGGTCGCTCACTTCACCTCCGAAAGCGAGGCTGCGACCGTGGTGGTTGAAGGCTACAACTTTATCAACACTGAAAAAGCTTCGTGCTCATTCATCGGTGTTGGAAGCAGCGATACGTACACATCTGAAGCAACTTACCTCTCTCCGACGATGGTGTCGTGCAAGGCTCCCACAGATGTATTTGGCGACTTCAACGTTTTTCTATCATTCGACAATGGTTCGACGTGGACCACAAACCATTTCTTTGCTACTGTGTTAGCCCCTGTCAGCGTTCAAAGCATTCACCCAGCGGTGGCAACTACATCAGGCGCAACTATCATTACTGTGACCGGCAGCAATTTTGACGCAACGAAGGCGCACAGTTATGATTGCGTCTTTGGATCTTTTGTGAGCATGGCCACCAGGGTGGACAGCAGCACTCTCCTCTGTCTCTCCCCGAAGGGGGTTCATACCAAAGCAGGATTCAAAGTTTCGCAGGGCGGTGTCGAGGACGAAACCGCTCTCACATACAGCAGCTTGCATGCCATATCAGTGGACAGCCTATCTCCCAGCAGCTTTGACAGCGGCGGGGGGAGCACTGTTACTGTGAGCGTGCATGTAGCGGGTGGGGAAAGTGATGCGTTATTCATCAGTGATACGGTTGTTTGTACCTTCGGAGGCGCTGAAGTTCCCGGGCAGGTGATTGAAAACGATCTGGTTCAGTGCACTTCGCCGGATACCAGTGAAGAGACCGAGGGCATTCTGACGATTCACTACGCAGACCACGTTGATCTTGTTACCAACATTGGGAAGCCCTACAAATCTTTCCCTGAGCCTACCATCACGCACATCTTTCCCACGTACGGCGTGGAAGGGACCGAATCTACTGTCACCGTTACCGGTGCGAACTTTGTCAGTAGCAGTAAGTTGAGCTGCAGATTTGGAGACGGGTACTCTGTGACTGCTCGATTCATCACGAGCAGGCAGCTTGAATGCACATCTGAGAAGTTCACCGACAGCGACATGACTGGGCCCCTTTTTGTTTCCGTGAGCAACAATGGCGTCGACTTCAAAACATTCTCGGGAGCTAAATTTAGTTTTGTCTCGCAGTCAACAGTGGTTAGTTTTACCCCCTCTAGGGGTGGGATCGATGGGGGAACAGCTGTGAACGTTTACGGAACTTCTTTCCGCAACGTCGCTGATTTGCAGTGCCGCTTTGGGGACGAATACATCACACAAGGGCGTTTTGTGAGTAGCAACGAGGTCATCTGCGTCACCCCTTCAGTAGGAGTGGTTGTCGGCTTACCGCTGAGAATTTGCTACGGCGAGAGTGAAAATTGCGCCCTGGAAAGCTTGAACGAGGGCAACAATGAGTTTTTTAATTTCAGACCGAATTTGGTTGTGACATCATTCGAGCCCAAAATTGGTCCGCTTACCGGGGACACCGTCGTAACTTTTGTCCTTGAGGGAGACGATGATGGTAGCGAAGATGCCGAAGAGGCCTCATGTAGGTTCGGTGAGACTGTCGTTGCAGCCACCATGGCGGACGACCAAATGACCTACACATGCTTCTCCCCCCCTTCGAGCGACTTGAGCACAAATACTGTGCCGTTCGAAGTGAGCACGAATAAGCGCGACTATTCTGCTTCCGGTAACACTTTCAGCTACTATCAGAGTATCACCGTTTCTAAAGTCAGCCCCACTCACGTGTCCGAACGAAGCGGGAATAATGTCCTGATCACGGGTCAAAATTTTTTGAACGTTGAGACTTTGGTCTGCCAGTTTGGGATTGATGTCGTTGCTGCTATATACATTTCCGACACCGAGATTAGATGCGCCGTCCCGCAAATACTCGCCCCCCAGAAGGACCTGCAGCTGCGTGTCGGCAACAGCGCAAACGAACTCTCGACTGAATACCTTACCATGGCGATTGAACCATTGGTGACTCTTCACAGCGTCTTTCCAACGAACGGAAAAGTTACTGGAAGTGAAATTCTCACTTTGTACGGCACTAACTTTGTGCCAAGTAGTAGTATGGCGTGCAAGTTTGACGAGGTGGTAGTGGGAGCGCATTACATCTCGGCGGACAAGATTCAGTGCATCACCCCAGCCAAATCTGGCGAAGAAGACAGCGTCTTGGTTAGAGTGACAAGGAACGGCGTAGATTTTAGCTCCGAAACTGTTGTGTACACCTACAGCGACGAAGATGGTGAAGCATTGGTAAGCAGTGCTAGCCCAAGAATATACAGCAAGAGTAGTCTGAACGCTTATTTTGGCGACAGCATGGACATTCGGTTGGTCGGATCGAATTTTGACAAGCTCGAGGGGGAAGTTTACTGCGTAGCGAACTTCGGCAGTGGCGAGTATGAGGGCGATATTGTCGGAAGCGAGGTAGTCAGTATCGATTCCGAATTGATTGTCTGCAGGATCACGGACCACAATGAGTTGAGTGCTGTTCCTGCCGTTGGAAATTTGGAGATCTACGTTCTCGATGGGTCATCCACTAGCGCCACCCCTGAACTGGTGCTCAGTCTAGAGAATGCTATCGAGTACCATGACGACATGTTCATAACGGGCGTGTTCCCCAGTTTCACCACCTACAGCGACGACCTGAACATCGATAACAGCGAGGTAATCGTCAAGGGAGAAAACTTTATTAATTCTCCGTCATTGGGCTGCATGTTTGGAGACGTCGTCGTCACTGGTAGATTTATCAGCAGGAGCAGGATCGGTTGTGTTCCTCCCTCTATTGCAGGCACCATTGATGAGATTGAGGGCGATGTCGGTGCCGTTATGAACATTTCCGTTTCTAACGACGGACAGTCTTTCACAAGCGATGATATCAAATTTCGATATTACCATTCGCCGAAGGTAGCGGAGGTCGTACCGGCAAGTGGGAGCAGTGGCAGTACCATAACAGTAACTGGTGCCAACTTCAATAAAGCAATGGGACTGATGTGTTTCTTCGGAGAAGGAGCAGCTACTTACAGCCAGGCAAGATTCATCAGCAGCAGTGTAGTCGAGTGCGCTGTGCCGGCTGTCAACAAGTTTACTGACGGTGAGACGATTTCAGTTACTTTGCAGAGTAGCGCAGGGCACACGAGCAACAATGCTGCCGCAGTGAAATTCACCTACTTCGACAGCGTTCCAGTTGTTACATCAGTGACCCCTAGTAGCGGTTTTAACAACGTCGATACTCTCGTCTCCGTGGCTTATACTGGCAGCAAGAAGACTATCACACGCTGTTACTTCGGTAGCGTGCAGGTTGAGATATCTAGCTGCAACGAAGAGTCGTGCGAATGTCTTGTCCCGGCAAGCACTGGTACCAACGACGTTGTCGCCGGTGAGGTTTTGGTCAGCTTCGAGGGGTCAGAAAGTACCAGCAGTAATTTCTATACCTCCTCCTCCTCCAGTGTCTTCTTTACCTATCTTGCACCTATGAAAATTAGTGCCATTACTCCGACCAGCGGTCCAGCTATGGGGGGGGGAGTGGTGACTCTGACCGGCACAAACTTTTCCAGCTCACTCTCTCGGAACAGCTGTGCATTTAAAGGCGGACAAACTTACTCTTCTCCTGAAACGGCAAAGTTCGTGAACAAAAACACCATAACTTGCCTCGTTCCAGCTGATATGAAGCCCGACAAGTACACCGTGTCAATCAGTGAGAGCGAGAGCGATGCGGTTTACAACTCCTACGCGGAAATTGTCATCACTGAGCTCACGCCATCATCGGGACCCGTCACGGGTGGCACTCCCATTTCAGTATTCGGTTCCAACTTTATCCACACCACTGGCCTGAAGTGTCGCTTCGGCACCGACATCATGGAAGCGACATTTGTCAGCATTAACGAAGTTGTATGTATTTCGCCTACTGTTGGAAACCCGAGTGGAGAGGATGGCGGAGTTGTGATCTCTGTAAGCAACAACAACAAAGACTTCAGTGATTCCCCCATGATGACTTTCGAATACAAATTGCCTGTAGTGCTCAAATCTTTGAGTCCGTTGAGTGGGCCAGTGGAGGGAGGCACCAAAGTGTTTATCTCGGGCGAGAATTTCGGAGGTTCAGTCGCTTCTGTCAAGTGCGCGTTTGGCACGTACAAAGTGGAGGGTATCGTAAACAGCGATACCGAAATAGAGTGCAACACACCTCCTGTAAGCGGTCCGATGAGGACGGAAGTTTACGTGTTTACCAGCGACGGGGAAAAACATGCCGTGGAAAGCGCCGGGAGCGAGAAGGTCTTCGAGTACCACGCTAAGGAGGAGGTCTTTAGTGTCTCTCCTAGTCGGATGAGCAGCAACTTGCCAACGAGCGTTGTTGTGAAAGGTGTCAATTTTTTGAATACTGCCAATTTGGCGTGCAAGCTTGGAGAAAGCATAATTGCAGGTGTTTGGGTGAGCTCTACGACTGTGACTTGCGTTCTGCCTAGCGGGATCGGGATCGGTGTAACGGAGAATCTTATCACCGTGCTCCAAGTGTCGAACAACGGGGCAGACTTCCACGACGGGGCCTCAATTTCCTTTGAGATCATGAAACCGAGCACGCTGGCCAGCATATCTCCTGCCGTGAGCAGCGATATATTCGGATCGGGAAGTGGCGGAGAAACCATTACTGTGAGAGGGGAGAATTTCGTTCACAGTGGATCTCTCAGGTGCCACTTTGGAGACGTTTTGTTCAGTAAGGCGCGTTTCGTGAGCGAAAATACGCTAGAATGCCCTGTTCCTCCAAGTAACGCCGTCGTTACTGCCGGAAAGAGCGTGGTTGAAGTTATTTTCAGGCTCTCGAGCGAAGGAAGCTTTTACAGCGAGACTCTCAATTTCCAGTTTGCCGGAGCGGGGGGACGGGTGTCCACCTTAGTTCCCGTAAGTGGGAGCGTTGGCGGGGGAACCCCTGTGGTTGTGAACCTGAAGGGTGACTATACGGCCATCACCCACTGCAAGTTTGGCGACACAATTGTTGAAGCTTATAACTGCGATGCGCAGACGAACACCTGTAAATGCACCACTTTGGCTAGTGCCTCTGGGGGGGGAGGCAACGGGGTTGCTACCGTTCCATTCAGCGTCAGTGTGAACAACGGGAGTACTTTCACCAAAGAAACTGGGGTGTATTACACATTCACGCAAGATCTAATTGTGAAGTCTATTTACCCTACAGCGGGCTTTCAGAGCGAGAAGACCGCGGTGTCTGTGACCGCAATGAACCTGTTTCCGACTACCCAGGCACGATGTAAATTTGGGACGGCCGGGTGGAGTCCTGCCAAATACGTCGACGATTCAACTCTCGAGTGCTCGGCCCCCGCCAATTTGATGCCCAACGCAAAATACAGCGTCGAGATTTCCTCAAATGGTGTGGACTTTACGAATAACGGTGTGAAATTCACAGCTCTTCCGGCTGTAGTGATTCATAGCGCTAGCCCGGCACTTAAGCCAGTGACTAATAGCAACGACGGCAAGGAAATTACCATCACTGGTGGCCCATTTACTTTCACCCCGACAATGAAGTGTAAGTTTGGGAGCATTGGAAAAACTGTTGCTACCTTTGTGAGCTCCGGTGTAGTTACTTGCGGTGCACCTGTCTTGAGCGAGGTCACAATGCTTGCTCTGGAGAGCGGAGGCAGTATTGTGGAAGATTTGAGTGTCTCGCTCAACGATGTCGACTTCTCGGCCTCCTCAGTGAGCTTTCAGTTTGTCAAGAACCCGGTTGTGAACTCCATAAGTCCCGTCAAAGGACCCATTGATGGGGGCTCGGTCGTGACCATCAACGGCGCCAACTTCATTGTCGGCAGCGACTCCTTTTGTAGGTTTGGAGAGCAAGTGGTTGCAGCCAACGTCGTCAGCAGAAATTTGATGAGCTGTAGCACCCCGCCGCATATTGAGAGCGGTATGGTGGACGTGGCGATTAGCGTTAACGGGGGGAGCGACTGGACAAAGGGTGGGAGCGCTGGATTTGACTACAAGTCTGCTCTACACGTATCGTCCGTGATGCCTAATGTCGGAAGCTACGAGGGGGGTACGGTCGTGGCTGTTTACGGAAGCAATTTTGTCAACAGTGACGGACTGATATGCAAATTCGGAAGCGAGATTGTTAGCGGCGCAGGGGTGGTATTCGTGAGCAGCAAGCAAGTCAATTGCCTGACTCCCTCCATGAAAAATAAGGCCGGGATGAGATACGGTCCCCTTAGCGTCGACGTCGAAATTAGCAACAATGGCGGCAAGGATATTGAGGGCAGCGGCGTTAGTGAAGTTAAGTACACATTTTACGGTAACCCGTTGGTGAACAGCATTGCTCCGGATAGTGGGGTTGCCGTGGGCGGGACCACAGTAGTTGTGAGTGGTAAGAACTTCGTCTTCACCGAGAGCATTGTGTGTAGGTTCGGGGATGTCGTTGTGAGCGCAGTCTACATCAACGATGAGTCGATCGAATGCGTTAGCCCAGCAACGTCATACACAGATACCGAGCTCGGCGCTGGTGTCGAGGTTCCCTTCGCTGTCAGTAACAATAATTTGGACTTCAGTGCAAACGAAGAGGGACTGACGACTTTCAAATATAGCCAACGACCCGTGGTTGTCAACGTTTCACCCTCAGTAGGGGATATTCGGGGTGGCGACCTGCTGACGTTTACAGGACAGAACCTTGACACTACGGGTAAAATTTTCTGTCGCTTCCAGGATTCATCAGCTATTGACAGTAGCAAAACAGTTGATGCAGTCAGCGCTGTCACAACAATCGTCGAGGGGAATATTGTTGGCAATGGCGCTGGTGGTGTCGTTGACATCTTTACATGCACGTGTGCCGCTCCTCCCCGTTCCGCTTTCCCAACAGAAAGTTATCGCACCACTATTTATGCGGAGCTATCCACTAACGGGCAGGACTTTAGTAGTAGCAACACTATGTTCACCTACCAGGCAAAATCGCGTGTTGTCAGCATCGCACCTCTAGTTGGCAGTGTGGTCGGTGGAACTGTTCTCACGATAGCTGGCACTAATTTTGCGTCTTCGAGCAGCAGCATGCAGAAATGCAAATTTGGCGATGTCTCCGTGAGCGCTAGATACATCAGCGAGAACGAGATTTGGTGTATTTCTCCTGAAGTTGTGGCTACAAGCGCGGAGGATTATAGCGTGAACATTTATGTCAGCGACAATGGTGTTGACTTTTCTTACACCGGATTCAAATTCAAGTACTTGTTACCTGCAACGCTCCTCTCTGTGGAGCCTGTCGCCGGACCGAGCGTGGGGAACACTGTCGTGAAAATATACGGTACCAACTTTGTCAACTCGCAGAACTTAATGTGTAAGTTTGGGGAAGTCACAAGCCCGGCAAGGTTTGTCTCCGCCAATGAGTGTGAGTGCCTGTCGCCAAGTAACAAGCCAGAACCGGTTGAAGTCAGTTTTAGCTTGAACGGGAAGGATTATGTCAAGGCTTCGGATGAACACGAACCCGCCATGTTTGAGTTCGTGCTTGGTGAGAATGTTGACAGTGTTCACCCCATTATGGGGAGCGAGAAGGGAGGAACCAGCGTGAGTGTCTCCGGCACCGGTTTTGTGGACAGTGAGTTCTTGAGTTGTAAGTTTGGGGAAGTCATAAGCGACAGTGCCGTTTTTTTCGTGAGCGATTCTCAAGTGATTTGCACAAGTCCGAAACTTGTTGAACACGTCAACAGCAACGAGAGGAGTGAAGAGGAGTCCAAATTCTTGGTTTCTGTCAGCAACAATGGACATGATTACAGCAGTGACTTGGTTTACTTCAAGTACGTACCTGAGAGTGTCGTCGCAACAGTATCTCCTGATACCATCCCGGAGGAGACGGTTGGGATCAAATTACTAGTCAGCGGGAACAACTTCATAAATAGCGAATTTCTAAGGTGCTATTTCGGCGAGACTTTCGGTTTTACCGAGGCCCTTTATTTGAGCTCGCAGATGGTTCAGTGCAGCACGCCAGGAAATCTAACAGTGGCTGCTAGCCCCGTTGAATTGAAAGTCAGCAACAACGGAGTTTACGGGGAGGGAACCGAGCTGACCGCCGCGCTCACAGTCACTACAAGGGAACTACTCGGCGAGGATGGCTTTTTCCCAGTCAAAGGGAGACTCGAGGGTAACACACCTGTTATCATCAAATTGCAGAACAGCTTGCACGTCACGGCCGAGAGCAGCTGCCTTTTTGGTAATGTTAGAGTGCCAATGAAGCTAGTCAGAAACAACGAGTTCATGTGCAGATCTCCCGCCACGAGTACAACTGGGGAGGTTGCAATCAAATTTAGCAACGACGGTTTGCATTGGGTTAGCGTGGGCATGTTCGAGTATGTGCCGAATCCGGAAGTGCACGCAATGAGTCCAACCCTGGGACCAAGCACGGGGGGGACATCTGTTCTCATCACAGGGGTCAATCTTCAGGACACAGTCGCGTGCAGATTTGAACGTGGCGGCGGCGTTGGCGGCGGTGCCGGCAGCGGAATCACCGTAAATGCTTATGATGTCAATACAGACGGGAGCTCTGTCAGATGCGATGCGCCGGCATCGGCTAATTTTTTAGCGGAGGATGTTCTTGTTGAACTTACGACCAACAATCATGACTTCACCGATGACCAAATGCTATACAAATACTATGACAGCAGTATTCACCGTATACTTAATGTTTTCCCTAGCAACGGACCGGCCAATGGAAACACGACTGTGGCGATCCACGGTAGAAATTTTGTCAACACTGATCAGATCAAATGTAGGTTCGGGGAGGTGGTGGCTGGCGTTGTGCCGGCAACATTCATCAGCACAGAAGAGATCAAGTGCGTGACCCCAATCGTTGCTAGCAACGGCCCTACTGCAGTATACTTGAGCTTCAACGGAGTTGACTTTTTCACTGAGGAGGCGGCCATGTTCTATTTTGATGCTCCTATTCAGATTCACAGCCTCTGGCCGAGCAAGGGGGCTGTTCGTGGGGGCTCCAAAGTTAGAGTCGAGGGCGGCAACTTCAGGATGACTGGGAGCGTCATGTGCAGATTCGATTTGGAGACTGTGAAGGCAGTCTACGTCAGTGATGCCGTTATCTTTTGCAATGCACCGGCAAAGAAGGGAGGTGCAGGGAGCGTTGATGTACTGGTTAGTCTAAACGGAATCGATTTTGAGAACGCGGGCACGCTCGAAGCTGTCACGTTTGAGTACGTCGACACTCCTAAGGTGGTCACTGTGACTCCCAACACCGGCTGGAGAGACGGTGGTGTTGGCTTGTCGCTGGTGACCGAGGACGCATACGTCCCTGAAGAGGGGGTGGACGTCTGGTGCGCTTTTAACGGATTCGTTAACAGCGCTTTTAATGGAAACGCCCTCCATTCAAACGATATGCTGACGCCCGCAGAAGTGGTGAGTGAAAGTGAGGTAAAATGCAACACACCGGCTCAGGAAAATTTTAGCGAAGACAGCTACAGTATCTCGCTGGTGTACGACAGGAACGTGGTCGAGCATGATGCAAGCTCCCCGACGTTCAAGTACATCGACGCTATGCTAGTGGACAGAACAGTGCCAACCGGCGGGAGCATCAAGGGTGGCGGGAGCCTCACAATCTTCGGTGATAATTTTGTCAACGAATTTGACATGAATTGTGTTTTTACATCCTCTGACGAAAGAGGAAATGAAGAACTGACCACACCTGCCGAGTTTGTGAGTAGCCGGAAACTCCGGTGTGTGACTCCCAGCGCCGAGCACGTAGGAGTGGGGAGCTATAAAATCAGTGTGAGGACAAATAGCGACGAGTCAAGGGTGTACAGATCATCGGCCTACTATGAGTTTTATTCTGAGCCTTTCGTTGGGAGCTTAAGCCCAAGTTATGGAAGTCGCGGGGGCGGGACCGTTGTGACGGTAAGCGGGTTCAATTTTGAGAAAAAGACTGTCTACACAAACGGACTGAGTCAAATAATGTGCCGCTTCGGTGAAAACAGCTTTGCTGTAGCTGGGAGGTTGGTTGCGGGCGACCAGAATACCGTTGTCTGCCAGAGTCCCATGCAGACAAACGGCGGCGAGAGTGACGTCTTCCTTGAGATAAGTTTGAATGGAGGTTACGACTGGACGAGTAGCGGCGTTGTCTTCACATATATGAATAAATTGTTTGTGGGCAGCGTCTCACCCCTTAGCGGAGTGTCAGAGGGCGGGGAGAAGGTGCTCGTCGGGCTGGTTGATGCGGATGCTAAGGTCTTATTAGTCGAAGCGAGCAATATCTGGTGCCACTTCGGAAATAACAGCCTCCCTGTTGTTGGCTCTATTGTTGAAGGCGAGACTGGCAGCGAGGTTGATGTGGCAGTCAGCTGCATCTCCCCAAAATCCCTCAGTTTCAGTACCCAGACCTCCCATAGCGTGCCTCTGGAGATTTCTATCAACAATGGAAACGACATGACGAGTAGCAACAAGCTCTTCACTTACTTTGCAAAGCCCCACGTTGGACTGATCACGCCTAGCAAGGGTGTCATCAGCGGGGGAGACGTCGTGACTATGGTGGGAGCAAGGTTTGCCAACAACAACAACCTGGAGCTGAAGTGCGTCTTCAAGTTCGATGAGGACTACAGCGTTGAAACCTTGGCGAGTTTTGTGAGCACTGATAGGCTAACTTGCATGTCACCGCCGCATTTAGTTGGAACGCCCATGAAGGCAGAAGTTGGAATCCAGATGAACGACGGGGTTGTACTATATGGTCAGAGTGAGTTGACGACCTTTACCTATGTGAGCTTACCTAGTGTGGCTTTTGCAATTCCCGAGAGAGTGAGTAGAGCAGGAGGGGACGTTGTGAGACTGTATGGAAAAAATCTGGATAGCGTCGTCGGCTGCAAATTTGGGCCGAAAGGGGAGTACAGTCCCGTACTCAACTACAATACAACTGAAGACAGCTACGTCGAATGCATTGTGACCAAAAAATTGGACAGCGGGATTGTTCCCGTCTATCTCTCACGGCTGGACAGCAAGGGATTCGTTGACAGCGGGGCCAGTGTCGAGGTGACTGAGTATTTGGTAACCGGAAGCAGCCCCTCTGAGAAATTTACCGAGAGCCTGAACGAGGAGAAAGTCAAGCCGAGGGTCCTCCGCCTGAACCCTACGCGCACTAGCAGCAGCATTTCCAGGTATATCTCTGTTTATGGCGAGAACTTTGTCAACAGGGAGGGCCTGGTGTGTGTGTTCGGGACCCATGATGCAGGCGGCACCGTACAAGAAGTTGAAGGAGAAAGCATTTGGATAAGTTCGGAGGAAATAAGATGCCTGACACCGAAACGAGTCCCGGGGATTGTCACAGTCGAAGTTAGAAATGGTGTTGGCGGGCTCACTAGCAGTAATGACGAGGTCTTCGTCTTCACTGCTGACAGCTCAATCGGCTACATTGTTCCTGCCAGTGGGCCAGTCTATGGTGGCACGACTGTTGAGATCTACGGTTCCAACCTCGTCAACAACGTCGACGGAGTCAGTGAGGTAGACCAAATCGTGCGGTGCAAATTTGGGGATGTTCAAGTGCTAGCTGAATCGTATAGCAGCAACAAGGTTGTCTGCGTAGCACCGAGCGCCAAGGACGTCTTGACCCCTGAGACCGTCAAGCTGGTCTTGAGCCACGACAATGGGACGACCTGGGGGGAGGACAGTTTCGTGTATTACCAATACGAGAAACCGGTCGAAGTGTACTACTTGTCCCCAAGCACGGGCCATACCAAGGGAGACACGGAAGTTCTGGTCAACGGCTACCGATTCAAGAATGACCCCAGTCTCTTGGTCTGCAAATTTGGAGAAATGGCGAGCAGTTCGGTGGTTTGGCTCAATGAGAATGAAGTCATTTGCAAGTCTCCTCCCCGTTTGAAAGGGTCTGTCAATGTCGAAATCAGTGTCAATGGCGGCGTAGATTTTAGCAGCACTCGAGCAACATTTGAATACACTGATCCACTGACAGTGACTAATATTTGGCCTAAAATGGGAGGAGGCACACTCGGGGGCACGGCAGTCAGCGTGTTTGGAAGCGGTTTCGTCAACAAAGTTGAACTTGTCTGCAATTTTGGAAATGTGGTCGTCGATGCCGAGTTTGTCAATGAGAATCTGGTCGTGTGCAGCTCTCCTCCTCATGTCCCGGGTCTTGTTAGTTTCAGCGTCGCCCAGGATGGGTTTGATGGCAATGCAGCGTGGACCACTGACGACCACCACTTCTTGTATTTGCGGGAGCCTAGTGTCTACAGCGTGACACCAAAGAAGGGAAAAATTGATGGTGGCGTTCCTGTCTTTGTCACAGGAACCAACTTTCTCAACACAACGAGTTTAGGCTGTAAGTTTGGGACGTCCGACAGCAGGGCTGTGTTCGTCAACAACAACACCTTGGTGTGTATCGCGCCTAGTGTGCCGAGCAAAGTCACCAGCGCGGCCGTCACTGTAACAATCAACGGTATCGATTACAGCGAGCCAAGTGATTTGGTCACTTTCGATTATTACGAGAGCTGTCCCCTAGGGTCATTTTGCGGCCCTTCTGCGAGCAGCTATAGAACGCTTGCCCCCAACGGGACTTATGTTGGGAACTTTGGCGCGCTGAACTTCACTCTCTGTGACGAAGGATACTTTCAGCCCAGAAGCGGTCAGCGGAGCTGTTTGGAATGCCCAGTTGGTTACTTTTGCCCTGAAAAGGGCCTGAGCAAGCCCGTGATTTGTCCCGCTGGATTTGTGTGCGATGAGACGAGGTTGAGGACGCCGGTAAGACAATGCAGGGCGGGACATTACTGCAAGGAGGGGACTAAGTCCAATGACGTGGACGTCAGTTCGTTCCAGTGCGCTTCTTCTGACGGCCACCCCGATGGCTGCGACTGGTGGACAGACGAGATCACAGAACTGACCGTGACAAACAGCAGTAATCGCGAATGGAGCTACTTCAACAGGAGCGCCCCGGCAACGGGTATGTATACATTTGAGCACCCGCCGGAGGAAGAACACCACTCGACAAATTCATCTCGGCATATCGTCTCTTTCGACTTGGCAAATACAGCGCAGCGGCCCTTCACTTGCCCGGTCGGCACATACTGTGTAAGGGGCGCCGTGACTGAGATTCCCCAGCCTCTGAACTTTACCACTCCGCAAAGGTGCTTCGACGGTTTTTTCTGCCCCCGCGGGAGCACCACCCCTGAGGGCGAGGGGCCATGTCCGACAGGATATTACTGTCCATCGCAGACAACCGCAACTGTCTGCCCTACGGGCCATTATTGCCCCGGAATAGCAAATATTAAGCCTATTGAGTGCTATCCCGGCACCCACAACCCCTATTTGGGACAGAGTAATTGCACACTCTGCGAAACAGGTCATATATGCCCCGGCTGGGGTAGGGAGTACCCTGAGCTTTGTCCGGCGGGATTTGTGTGCGTAAGCTTAGGGCTCGGACAGCCGTCTATGATATGCCCACCTGGGTATTTCTGCGAGGAAGGAACCCTCACTAATGACCCTAGTGACCCGGTGAAGAAGGGCCCGAAGCCCTGCCCCGCTGGAGTATTCTGTCTCGGAGGGGTCAGTCACAATGTGACCATTAACTGGGTGCCCAATCAGAGATTAGGCGTCAGCGCCCCTCAGATCTGTACAGAGGGTGGTTACTGTGAGGAAGTGAGCACCACGCCTAGCGGTAGTGGCCCTTGCTTCCCAGGACATTACTGTCCCCCTGGAACTAAGTATCCTACGGTGGTACCCATCGGAACCTTCGCGAGCCGGAGCGGAAGCGTCGCCTCAACGTTGTGTTTTCCAGGCACATACGCGCCTTTGGAGTCCTCAATTAAGTGCAGGACATGTCCCGCGGGCTATACTTGCCAGGGCTACGGTACCTACGTGCCGAGAATCTGCCAGGCAGGAACTTACCGTGCGTTGGCCGACAGTGTGACGTGCCGTCTGTGCCCCACTGGCACTTTCTCTCCTTACAAGGGAGCAACTGATATCAGCCAATGTTTGCCGTGCCCTGCAGGACGCGTTTGCGGACTTCAGGGAATGAGCAATCTGATTGATAGTGTAAGTTGCCCCCAAGGGTATAACTGTGGAAGTGGAACCAACCGCGCGTCTCAGTTCGACCATAAGTGCGCAGCCGGGTTCTATTGTGCTGACGAGACGACCCCTGCGGACCAGTACAATCTTCTCTGCGAGAAAGGGCACTACTGCTTGAGAGGCACACCGCTCTCTCTGGCCACGAGGAACAAGTGCAACGTGGGTTACTTCTGCCCCGAGGGGACGGCCAGCAGTAATGCTCTCACTACTAAGTGTCCAAGGAGGACTTTCAGCCTTAACGGTGCTTCTCGGCTCATCAACTGCAGGATTGAGGAGGTCGACGTTTGTGACAAGAAAGACTTCGGCTTGGACAATCCATTCGAGCACATCAGCTACTACAGCAAGCACTCTTATAGCCTTCTCGACGATGATGGGGGCTCTGTTGTCGAGTTCGATAGCACCAGGGAGAAGAATCCTACCGGGGAGATTGAGGTGCTGCGGAAGATCAACCCTGTGAACGCTACGAGCAGTAGCAAAATGTGGGTGAACGATACAGTTGAGGTTTTCAGAACGTGCCCTCCTTATGGGATTGAGGACTCAGAGGATTATGTCACGGTCATCGGCCGGAACTTCAGGGATAGCGACTTTCTAACCTGTCGGTTTACTGCGTGCTTGCAGTCAAACATCAAGGCTCTTGACCCGTACTACCATACTAGTCCAAGGACCTGCAGGGACCAGTACGGTCAATTCACGGACGAACTATCGCTGATGAAGGTCACAGGGAAGGCAGAATTCATCAGCAGCACGCGGGTGAGGTGTAAAGTGCCCAGGTACGACTTCAACAGCACAGGAGGGTACCAGTACATGGAAGCGCACGACAGACAGGGCCGGCACGAGTATGGAGCGGGTGCCTGGCCAGGCTCGGGTTTCGACTCCTCAAAAGACTATGACATCGAGGGGAACTGGAACGATTATCCCGACCCTGAAAAGACGAGGGCGACCAGGCCCGACTACAATGGCTTTCAGGGCAAGTGCAAGAGGGACCAGGATGGCATCGTTTACTATCTGCAGTACTGTAGCGATAACCCCGTGCAAGGGAGCAAATGTGTTCCGGATGATTATGTTGCCATCGACGGCAGTGATAGCACCGGCAACACGTTGCACATGAAGCTTTACAGCATGGTGATCGCCTGTACGAGAAGCGAAGTTTCGAGCGGATTCTGCGAGAATGTGCCAGAGTTCGGACAGCGAATGAACCCCTGTTATACGGGGCAGATGTTGGTCGAGGTGAGCAACAATGGAGATAAATTCAGCGGCGACGGGCTTAAGTATCTGCACAGCACGGTGGAGAACCCAAGCAACCGCCTCGATTTAGAGATCGAACCCACCTACGCTACCTACACTTTTATCAGCAGGGAGAAGTCCGTCATAATTAAGGAGGAAGTGGTTGGCGGGAGTGCAGTTACGGTATTGAAGGACGGCTTTTTAGACGAAAACAACGCGAACTACGACCAAAACGCCACTGTGGAGTTTGAGAAGGTGCTGCAGATGGATAAATACGTTTGCAACAGGCCTATTCACGCCGAAGAAGGTATTAGAGACAAGGAAATCGGTTGGTACGAGCTGCCGTTCTTGAACTATGCTCAGCTTTCGTTTGATTTCAGGAATTTACCCTCTGACATGGTGTACGACGAACACTACAAGGTTGCGATATACGCAAGTCCGAGTAGGTGTCTGAGCGAGAACTGTAACTCGAATAGGATCAGGCAGGCTCCCAAGGAAGAGCTCCCCTGCATGCAGCCAATGGACTTGCCGCAATGGTTTACCGACCCTAGAGTGAACAAAAACCAGGTCATGAATTTGACCATGCTTGCGCTTGATGACTCGCTTGTCAAGGTGGAGGTCCACATCGTGCACGGAAGCTTCATGGCCAGCAGCGAGTTTTTGAAGGAGACGCTGACTGTGCAAATCACGAAGCCGAACAGGGCCTTTGAAAATATTGGGCAGGAAAAAATAGCCATGGACCCCAACAATCCCACCCTTAAGCCCAAGTGGGCGGTGGAGGACCGAGCAATTCTTCCGGAGATGAGAAGGAAGAGTCCGTTTATTAGCTGGGAAGAGCAGGCCAAGAGCATGGAGTATTTCTTCGGTATTGTTTATGAAAAGGATAACATCAATGACATCAGTCCGCCTCTAAATCTACCGCCTAGGTATGAAGATTTCAGTAAAGGAAGAATTCTGATCAGCATGAATACCACGAATGATTCTAGAAACTATTACTGTGATGGAGGCGATTGTGCGAGTATTGACGGGATTGACCAAGAAGGCAGTGAGTACTCTGGAACATGGATGGACGAAGGGGGCAGTGATAGCTATTACACCCCTACTATATTGCAGGACTTCGAGGACCTGAGGAGTGACAGCGGATGGTGGGATAACCCATTCAATACGTACACGGAAGCGAAGGAGAATACCGACATGTTCTTCGAGACATTTCATGGGAGTTTTTTGGACGGTGACACGTTTACTTGGGACTTTACCGAGTTGGTGCTGCCTTACTTGCCCTTTTTCAGTAATTGTCGGGAGTTTGACAGCTACATTCCCTTCTGGGCGCTCTTGGAGAGCCCCAAGTGTGAATTGCCGGATATGGACGGGGACAGTCCCAGTGAGGGCGAATCTTATCTGCAGTATTTAGGCGAGTCGAGGTGGAATTTGCCTGCGTTACCGCATGTTGACGACATAGTAGTGGTTGGACCGTTTGATTTCTTTACGTTCACTCCCGTGGCTGACTATTGTACCATGACGGTGTATTGTGATTACGAGGAGAAACTTGAGCAGAGGGACACCGTGCCAAGGTGGATGGAGGTGCAAAGCGGCAATGACCTTTTCACCATCATCCGGAGGCCTATTAGCTACTTTGAATATGTCGGAAGGAAGACCACTAGGACTGGGTTGATGGATGATGGTGGCAAGACAATCATGAGGATCATAGGGGAGAGGGAGAGCAGTGATACCTTCATCGGCGTGTCAGTCGACAGAGACGAGGGTAACTCGGTTCCCGGGGGTTGCGCAGAGCTGTGCTTCCCTCGTGAAATGAGCCTGGCCATCGACTATTATCAGAGGAGCGCCATCGAGAAACAAATTGTGGCAATCGAACTGAGCTATGGCGCATTTGACTTCAATCAGAAGAGGACAGACTACTCGCTGAGTTTGGAGTTTAGGCCATTGAACTACATGGAGCTCATCATTAAGTTTGCCTACGACTCTGATATCTTTATATACCTATTTTTGGCTATCGGGGTGGCAACCGTCACTCTGACGTTTTTCTACTGGGTCGTAGTGAGACTCACGACCCAGTTGGAAAGCCCTCCTAGGCTGAGATTCTACGGGATGGTAGGATTGGTATGTCCAAATGCCTTCGGTGGATTCGGTCTCGCGATGACACCTATTATCATCGTCACCATGGCCTGCTGCTTGTTTCTGAGGGGGTACAATATATTTGGGGCAATGCCGTTCGGCGCTGCCTTGCCTGGCTTCAAGAGCGATGGGAGGGACTGGTGGCTGGGAACGGATTGGACGCTCCACTACATGGAGGCCAAGCCAGACCCACGAGATTTAGAGAGGGGACAGAAGGGAAGGATGGGGCTTGCGTTCGTCGTCATGAGTGCGATGTGCATCAATGAGGGGTGCAAGATTTTCTTGCCCAAGAGGGTGAGCAAGAGAGAGAAGTCAATTGAATTAAAGAGGGACAAGAATGCCGAAAAGGACGCCATTTGGATTCCGACACTCTGGAAGAGGTCCAACTTGATCTACACGAGCTTCATGATGGGACTGTTTTTGCTGATAATTGTTGAATTCAGCTTTTGGGGAGATTTCGGTACTTACATCTGGGAGATCATCATTCTGTTGAAGGTCCTGGCGCAGAGCGTCGGGAGCGTCGTCGACAACCAGCTGAACGAGGCTCTGCTGAGCGCCCCGATTGGTACGGCCATGGGATTAATCCAAGGTATGGTGACGCTTAGTGCAGACGACTTTATGGACTTCTTGTTCAGTTACATTGTGGAGTTTGGATTCTTGATCATGGAGAGGATGTACACCGACCCCGGACAAGGGGCTTTTTTCGACTGGTTAGACGAATTCTTGGCAGACCTCATGGAGAGGATTGCGCGTAGGTTACCTAAATTCATGACAAACAGGATGAACGCCGGAAAAGAGGAAAAGACAGATGCAGAAAAGTCCGATAGGGAGAAGGAGATCGAGGGTATGATCGGCGACGGGGCTGAGACCGTGGAGCCCATTTTGGACTCGTTTGGGAGCTACTGCTGCGATACAATGAGTTTACTATACACGCCCTTTAACATCGTTTTGCTGATGATGTTTAGGGAGGAGACGGGTATTCCCGATCTCTACGGAATCAAAGAACAAGACATGTTGTACTACCTGCTTTTTGCGTTGCTGATTGTCCCTTTCCAGCTCACTGCTGACATTCTCATTCATAGTTGTCAGGAGCTATTTCACGGTTGGAAGATCTATGACTATCTAATCTACACACGGTACAGATTCTTGCAGAGGGAGACCCGGTGGAAGGGGCTCGAGGACTCGTTGGATGAATGCATTGACGAGAGCATGAGAACCATGGACCAAATGTGCTTCAGCAGTCAGTTCTACATGATGATGACAATCCACGTTAATGGGATTATGTATTTTATTCTCGGAGTGGAGATGATGATCCGAAGCGAGTATAATCTCTTTGGAGATCCGGCCATGATGGCTATTGTCAGCTTTACCGTCAGTGTAAGTTTACTGACCAAGTGGTTTTTGGTCAAGTTTGGCAGTAGAACGCCCCTGTGGCGGATCAAGCACGAGAATACTGCGTGGCACACGACGATTGCTGACGAAGACGATTTTGATCTCCCTGGATGGGACGATATGAAGGGCGCTAGTCACGACGCCTATTTGATGAACCAGAGGATTACGAGCGAGACATTCCGGTACAAGTTTTTGAACTACAACAGGGCTTGGCTTATCAATCAATTGCCCAGCATTCTAACGCCGAGGACGCTGCGGAGGAGCAGGCCTTATTTGATCAACCAGTTCACCAGGATTTTGAACGCTCTAAACCAGGACATTAGCAGTGACAGTGATAGGGACGATGGGCCGAAGTTCGGGATTCCAATATTGAGCGCGCCCACGAGGAAGCTTGTCAGGTGGTGGCTTAACAAGGCACAGCGGAGGCTGAAATTGAGGGAAGTTGTTCAGCCTCTCATTAACAAAAATAGGGGAACACAGTGCGAGCAGTGTTTGAGCCGTAAGTTGCTGCAGGTGGAAATCATTGTGCCTATTGAAGAAATGGACGAGAGGTTTGTCGCCGAGAATGGGGATGAAGAGTTCGACCAGGTCCTGTGGAAGAACTTTTGGACCAAGCACCAGCGTTACAGGACGTTATGTCTTGGGTGCATCAGTCAGCGGCTAGAGAAAGAGAGAAGAGCGGCTTTGGCCGGGGCCATGAAAGATGATAGCGATGATGACGAAGGCATGGAATATCCTGAGTGGGGCCCGATTTACCTAAATGCGGCCAGCAAGGCTATTCTGATGGGTTGGTATAAAACTGCCCAGAATCGCCTCTTCGGAAAGGGGGGAAGGCGCAGGAAGAGAGTGCAGATTGACGTCAGTGATGACGAGGGAGAGGACGTGCCCGCCGAGTGGGCGCAAGCGGCGGTCAATCTGAGTGAGAGTAGTAAGGCCATCGCGATCAAGTGGGTCAGGACGGCCAGGAGCAAACTACAGAAAGACAAGGGCTTCGAGGAGAGAGCTAGGGAGAATAGAGTCACTCGAGCGAAGCCAGGAGAGAAGTATAAGAGTGGGAAGAAGAGCAAGACCAGGAGGAAGTGATCATGGCGATGCTCTGGTGTACCGTTTCCGGGTCGGGTATGTTGTGTTGAAATCGAGTTGGTTGAAGGGGCAGAAAAACGTGGTGCAACACGTGTTTACCTTTATTTAATCAACCAACGCAACAACAGGCGCGAAAATGGTACTCATATGTACTGTAAATTAAGCAAAATTAGCGAAGGGGATCGAGTGAGGGTGGGTTGTACTTGTGCCATTGAATAAATAGAAGGAAAGTGTATAAGTGGCTACCGTTATTAAAAAACCCCACTCTTAACAAATTTCGTGCCGAGCGCGCATAAAAGCACACAACCATAAATTCATCGCCATCGAGCGAGACGAGGGTGTTTACATCAGGCGGAGAGTTTGCCATGGCTGGCTGCTGGCTGGACCTAACCGGGTCTTGTTCTTCTGTTCAGTTACTGTGGTCATCTTAGACGTCAGAGATGTTTTACAATTGAAATCGAAACAATGATACTCCAGTTAAAGTATCAGCGCGTTGGAGCTTTGCCGGCGATTCTTTCTCAAGTTTCTGGTTTTTAGTTATTGATTTTTTGTTGCGACGGAGAAAAAAAATGGTTTGAAGATTTGAAGATTTGAAGTAAAACCCCCGCACGATTATTGCAAAAACACTTTTTTTGCGTGCATATTACATTACTTTCCCCCCCCTCCCCCCTTATCACCATGAACCTTCTTCCTCCCCCTCCTACAGAAGCCGACAATGACAGCAGTAAAATCACCCCCCCTAGGGCGCTAACTTCTCTTAAGTCTGCCCACCCTTCTCTTGCTTCGCAATATCACCCTACTCTGAATACAAAAAGGTCGAGCGCGATCCAGCATGACTCTAAGTTGCCACTACACTGGAAGTGCCCCCTTGGCCCTGACCACGATTTTGTTTCAACAATTGCCGAGAGACTGAAGGATCCGAGCTGCCCTTGCTGCGAAGGGAGAAAGTTTTCCATCACAAATTCTGTGGCTGCCCTCCGGCAGGGTTTTGCAAAGATGTTTGATCCCGACAGGAACGATGCAAATATTGTCCCAGAGAAGTTGACATTAATGTCGAGAAAAAAAGTGTGGGTAAAGTGTGATCTCTGTCGGGCCTCGGGCCAAGAAGACAAGTACTCAGATCATGTCTGGCAAGTATTGGTCTGCGACGCCGTCAGTAACCCCTCGCTCCTTCTCTGCCCATGCTGCGAGGGCTTGAAAGTATCTATGTCGAATTCTTTTGAGGGGGTCCGCCCTGACATTGCTTCAATGTTCCATCCATCCCTAAACGGGGACCTCAAGCCAGGGGGGATTCTGGCGAATGCGAAGGCCAAAATCTGGCTTCTTGAAGGAGACAGGTCGTGGGAAGTTGTTTTGGGGGACGTCGTTAAGGAGGAAGGACTCCCTAAGCCACCGCCATTACCGCCTCCCCCTCAGCCCCCAACACCAGAGAAAGTCATTGAAACCGAACTTGAGACGCCCCCGAAAAAATCTCCGATTACGCCCGCCCCATCACCTCCCCAATTACCCCCCCCCCCATCACCACTTTCAACAGAAACTCTCCCCTCGACCTCTGGTGCGAAGAAGTCCATGATGAAACGCTTTAGCGGTGTCCTTTCATCAATGATGAGGCGACGAAGTTCCGCTACTTAGTCGCTATTGCTATGGCGCAGCCAAAACAGAGACAAGATTAAAGAATGAAACGCCGATAACAATAACGCGCGAGTAGATTGGCAAAACTCTGAGAAGAAGTTTTTTTTCGTCGAAAATTTTGGGCACTATTTTTCAAAATCCTTCTCCTTATCACCCTTGAACCTGGCTTGAATCTTGTCGAACTTGATGAGAGAGACATTGTTCTGAGCCACGCTAACTCCCCACTTCGCACTGAGCAGCCAACCAACCGCCCTAACGATTTTACTGCCCCCGAGCAACCCCCCCCCGGCGAATTGCAGCGCCACACTGATGAGCACAAGCTTATTGATATTATCCTGGACGATGGTCATCCTTTCCAGAGACTTTTCATTCTCGAGCGAGCGTGTTCTGATCTTCAAATTGCCATCCACGATATCTCTAACAGTCTTTTCCAAATAAGCAATCTTCCTAGGCGAGGTAACTGCAGTCTCAACGTCTCCTGCATTCAGGCCTGTTGCCTTGCTGAAAATTCGGAAGTTCTTGTCAAAGTCACTCTTGTAACCTTTTTCGCTCTCAGTAAATTTTTCAATAAAGGGCTGGCTCAGCTGCCCAATTGAAAAATTTTCGTCCAAGCCTTTGCCAATCCCATCAATACTAGCAAAGGCCCGAAAAATGAAAGTGAACGTGGGGGGGAACTGGAACACGTTGTTGTCCGTCAGCGTTTGGAGGTCGGTTCCAACGGTCTCCTTGATACCTCCGCTTTCAATCCCGAGCTGTGTGTTCTTAAAAGTGCGCATATAGTAGCGGGCAAGTTTTTCAACGGCGAGTCTGTCGGCCTTTCTGCTCAGTACCCCGGCCTGCTCAACTCCCTCGACCAGCAATTTCGCGTTCTCGGCGACGACACTGTCCGCAACCTTCGGCCCCCCGGCGAAAAGGGCGGTGCAGAACTTCTTGAACCCAGCCTGTACGTTTGGAGATAGAGAATCGACCATCCCAAAATCGTAATACACCAAGCCTCCGTTCTTATCGACGCAGAAGTTACCAGGGTGAGGGTCACAGTGAAAGAACCCCTTTTCAACAATTTGCCTCAAAAAGGCGTCAGCAGCTCGCTTCGCCAGTAGCTCCTTGTCCAACCCAAGCTTATCAATTTGTTCAATGTCAGTCAGCTTCAAGCTCTCTACAAACTCCATGGTCAGCACCCGATCCGTCGTGACGCTGCGGTACACTTTCGGGACCCTAACCCAATCAATCTCCTCAAAGTCGCGCGCAAATCGCTCTGCATTGTCCGCTTCCTGAGTGTACTGGATCTCGAGATAGAGCAGCCGCTCGCTCTCGTTGTAAATGTCGACCCAGTTCCGGTCCGCTCCGTCCGACTTCGGGTCAAACTGATCCAAAAGGGCGGCAAGTTTCCGCAGGTTCTTCAAATCAACGTCGAAAAGCTCTTTCAGGCCGCTCCTTTGAACCTTAATCGCCACCTTCTTACCCTTATAGACCCCGGTGTGCACCTGTCCTAAGCTTGCGGCCGCAATGCACCCCCCAAACTCGTCGAAGATGTCCGTAACTTTTTTCACGCCAAACTCCTCGCAGATGATTTGCTCCGCCTTCTGCTGGCTGAACTGAGGCACGTCATCCTGAAGCGTTTTGAGCACGTCAATGTACTCCGGCGCCAAAACGTCGGTACGAGTTGAAATTACTTGCCCTAGCTTAACAAACGACGGACCGAGTTTCAGCAGTCCTTCTCGAATGAAATTCGCAGCTGCATACTTTGCTGCGACGATCTCCTCATCGGATGCCTTTCCCTTTTTTTTCATATTCCTCGGCTTCAGAACCTTGAACACAGCCTTAAGAGCAAACCGCCAGATCTCAGCGTTTCTTCGAATCGCACTGGCGTTACCCCTCTTCTCCCATCCCCTCTCCAGCATCTCGCCATAGCTCTCCTCATCTTCCTCAGCAGAGCTGTCGGAGGTGGTGTCGGGGGTGAAATCATCGCCGCTGGCCACCTTGACAGTCCTGAAAATGGTGCCGCTCAATTTAGACTTGAGACGAGAGAGCTTCGACTCGTCAGCACAATCTTCGTCCAACGGCCCCGACGTCACAGGGTCGACCTCGCAAGACTCGTCCAGCAGCTCGCTTGCCACCTTGTTCGCGGACCGTAGAAGTGCCTCCTCATCGATTTCCACAGGGACAGCAGACTTTGACGGAGGGGGGATCGTCCTTAGCATCTTCTCGGCGGTCGCGTATGCCGCCTTCGTATCGACGGGGTTCACGCTGTCCCCCAAATCCTCAGCAGTGTCCTCTGGAGATGTTTTTGGAGGGGCGGACCAAAGAGAATGGTGACGAGGAATTATGTTCTGAGAGCGAACAGGGGCGCAGCGGAAAAGGGGGGGG
>Ga0115554_1000196_pt1 | contig 39544 bp, 29 predicted proteins | sample COGITO_mtgs_1104_3_FD_87283 | JGI IMG/M metagenome (GOLD analysis project Ga0115554, IMG submission 87283) | Pelagic marine microbial communities from North Sea - COGITO_mtgs_110404 | ecosystem: Environmental > Aquatic > Marine > Epipelagic | place: Germany:Helgoland, sampling site Kabeltonne... | reverse complement strand
TGTTCCAAAGAACTATCTTAATTTTAACATTTCATGTATGTTTGATGTATGCTAAAAAATATATTCCTATATCGTATTCTAGTCGTATTCTTGGTGTTTTCTTGCACTACAGATCAAAATTTGACAAGTAAAAGCATCAATAATCGTATTGCTCAATTACAGGAAAGATCGCGTCAGAGTTCCTCAGACTCAACCTTATTCTATTTAAAAAAAGCAGAAGCACTGATACAAACAGAACTCACTGTTTCTGATTCTCTCAGCATTGAAAATGATTATTTAATAGGTACTTATTATTCAACATTAGGTAAAACAGATAGCGCTTCTGTCTATTATTACAAAGCCATGTCCACGATTAAAGACGCTCCAAAAAGTGAAAGAGAACTCTTTTATTTTTATGAAGCCTGGAGAAGTCATTATCAATTACAAGAATATGGTGAATGTATTGCGATTTCAAAGAAAATAGCATCTATACTCAAAGAAGATGACTACAGTAATATATCAAAAGTATATTATCAATTCATACAAACGTACAAAGCCACTCAAAACTATAAAGAAGCGCTGAAGTATGCCGATCTACGTATTGATATTTTAAAAAAAACTAACAATAAAGAGTTATTAATTCGGGCAATTATTACCAGAACAGAAATACAATATTTTTATCTTAAAGATAAAATAGGAGCTTATCAAACTTTAGATACCATATTACAAGACAAAGAAAGTTTAAACCATGAGCAAAAAAGGCATTTGTATAGTGCATACGGGTATTACCTTCACGTAGATCAGCAATTTTCCGAAGCTCGAGATTATTATCTTAAAGGATTACAGGAACTCACCTATCTTGAAAGAACACCATTTTATATTGCCGAATACGCTAAAACTTATACAAATCTTGGAGAAGTATATTTAGATTTAAAAGTATATGATTCTGCAAAAATATACCTAGACAAAGCTGTATACGAAGATAATTTATATAGTTCTGAAAATACAAGGAATGGAATTTTAAGTTATAAACTACGATATGTCTATGAAACAAAATCTAGCTATACCGAAATTCAAAAATACCTAGATACGATTACTAAATATCAAAATGCGAGGTATGAAGAAAAGTATAACAAAGATTTAAAATCGCTAGAATCTTCATTCAAGGAAAAAGAACAGTTACAAGTTCTAAAACAACAAGCAGAAATAGACACGATAAAGACACAAATACAACTACTACTTCTATTTATACTATCCATATTATTAATTGGATTTGGTATTTATTTTTACAAAAGACGCCAGCGTTCCTTTGATAAAATGAGTTTACAAATGCAACAACGTTTGCTACGCTCGCAAATGAGTCCGCACTTTACCTTTAATACCTTATACGCCATCCAAAATAAAATTAAACAGGATCAACAAGGCGCTATCGATTACTTACTGAAATTCTCTAGATTATTAAGACTCATCTTAGAAAACTCTACAAATAACTATGTGTTACTGGAAAAAGAATTAGAATCGTTGCGTAAGTATATGGATTTACAATTAGTACGCTTTCCAGACACATTTGATTATGAGATTAAATTGAATGATTTAGAAGAAGAAGATTTTATATTTATTCCGCCTATGCTTATACAACCCTTTATAGAGAATAGCATAGAACACGGCTTTCAAGGCATTGATTACAAAGGCAAGATTACGATTACATTGACCGAAAAAGGAAATTTTTTAGAGTGTCGTATTGAAGACAATGGTATAGGAACCAATGCCAGTAAAAAGACCTATAAAGAGAAGGAATCTGTATCAACTACTTTGATTACAAATTTTATAGAAAAAGCAACCAAACAGAAAATTACCAATGTCAATAAGAAGGAGTTGGATGCTACTACGAGTGGAGTGATCACTACCTTTTTAATCCCTTATAGACTAACAGAGCATGATTAAAGCTATTATTATTGATGATGAAGCCAGCATTCGGGCTGATATCAGAGAACGTATTACAACTCATTTTAAAAATGAAATTAATAGTATACAAGAAGCAGATAGTGTCGCCTCTGGTATAAAAGCTATAGAAGCGTGCAAGCCACAATTAGTCCTGCTAGACGTAGATCTTGGAGATGGAACTAGCTTTGATTTATTACAAAAAGTAACCTATAAGGATTTTGATGTCATTTTTGTTACCGGATATGATACGCATGCTATAAAAGCCATTAAAGTAGGTGCGTTAGATTATATTTTAAAACCTGTAGATCACGATGAGTTTATAGCAGCACTACAAAAAGTAACTACAAAAGAAAAAAAAGAAAGTAATTTAGAAAAGTTAGTCGAGATCTCTAGTGAATATTTTAATGGCGTCAAAAACAAAAGAGTCGTTCTTAAAACCAGTGATAACGTATATGCTATTTATGAAGATGATATTATTTATTGCCGATCTGATGGTAATTATACAACTTTTTATACGCAGCAGCTGGAAAAAATTATGATCTCAAAATCCATTAAAAAAGTCGGAGAAATTCTTTCTGAAGATACTTTTATACGCTGCCATCAATCCTACATAGTAAATAAAAAACATGTGCTTAAATATAATAAACAAGGAGTTCTTGTAGTGCACCTTGATATTAAAGTACCTGTATCTAGTAGACGAAAAGAGTATGTACTTAAACGTATTTTTGATTAAAATCAAAAATGAAACAAGAGCTAGCAAATATGAAACAAACACATACGTATATATAAGTACGCTCCCATTTTGTATAAAAATTAGTACTATTACCTTGCAATTAAAATTTAAAACTATGAAAGCATTAATCCCTATTTTACTATTCACATTGTTTACAGTATTCCTATCCTGTGATACTGATGAGATCGTACCGCAAGAAGACTCTGTTACCTCGAGTGATTTAACAATTACAACAACACAGACAGAAACAGTAGAAAACAATAATGCTAGAGCTTCTTTTGGAGCTACTGCTCCAATAACACCAGAAGCTGTAGCTCTTGAGCATACGCTGCAATGGATTTCTTTTACCACATCCAACCTCATCTTTAGTAATACGCTTGCAAAAGAGCAATTTCTTGAACGTATAAACTATAATATCCTTACTAATTATAGTGATAGCACCATATATATAGAAGATTTAATAGGTCCAAATATTCCTGACACAGATCCATTTAAATTAGCGTTTAGAGAACGTCTTATTGAGATTGTCTCTCAATCTTATGTAAATGAAGGTTGCCCTCTAGGACCAACTGAAGCACCAGAACCACCTTTAGATACAGGAAATGGAGGAAATGGAAGTCCAATTATGCCTGGTCACTTTGAGCAATTAAGAACAAGTACACCTACTCCATTGGAAATAGCAATTATGGTAGATGGATTTTTAGCCTATATCATTGCTGATGAATGTATTGAAATATATCTGCCAATAGGCATGACACCAACGTTTACAGAAATCACATCATCCGCACACCCTATGACTCCAGAAACTGCAAATAATGGATATCGTATGTATGCTTTTCAACCCTGTACTCCGGGTGAGATTAATACAGCTACTGAAAATCAAACTGTAAACGAAGAATATGCCTCTGCTGCAAACGGTCCTATTATTATTGCAAGACCTACAAGATCAATGGGATGTGAATACTCAAATTATACTTTTGATTTTACCGATTTTTTAAATTAATATCAAACTAATACACATAAAAGTTCCCCATACGGTAATTACTGTATGGAGAACTTTTTTTAAAATAATAACGTATTTGAAATAAAAACAATCAGTTATGAAGTGACTATTGCTTTAATAATATAAAAAAGCAACATTTAGATATTAATACTTTATACTGGTTTTAAGTTGTTTACAAAAACCAGTATACACTAAAGCCTTTTTCGCGAAAAGCAGACACAAAAGGTGAGTGTCTTTAAAAAAGTCATTCTTATTTTAATAGCTAAAAATTTCAATATTATGTTAAAAAACATTTCAAATTTAGGAGAAACGTTAAGCAAAGTTCAACAACAAAAGGTCCATGGAGGAAAAGCCGCACCACCTGATTGTCCAATAGGATGTGGTGGAAAAGAAGCAGGAGATACCTGCTATAACTCTGCAGGGTGTAATTGTCAAGGCACTTGTAAAAGCTTTGGTGGCAATATTGTTTGCGACGGTATCCAATAATCGTCCTAAATCAAATCAAGGAGAATGTCATGTGTATTCTCCTTGATTTATATAAGATTACAAAACACCTTAAATCTCAGTCTACAGATTTGAAAAAAATAACATCACTTATGAAACGGCTATTGTTTTCTTAGAACAAAAAAGCCAACTTTAGATATCTTTTTTTGTAAAAGGCAGACACAAAGGGTGAGTGTCTTTAAAATCATCGCTTTTATTTTAATAGCTAAAAATTTCAAAACCATGTTAAAAAACATTTCAAACTTAGGAGGCACTTTATCAAAAAAACAACAACAAAGTATCCATGGAGGAGATAATTATTGTAAAGGCGGTTGTGTAGGAAAAAATCCAGGAGATGATTGTTATACAAATTCAGGAAGTTGCCGTTTAGCACAACCAGGACGTTGTGGAAACTCTGGTGGATCATTTCAATGTATACCTCTTTAGTATGTAATTAACCATTAATAGTCAAATTCCTCGATATATATCGAGGAATTTTTGTTTAAAGAATATTCTTTTGATTCCTATTTGTATCATCACCAATTTGTCTAGAAAAAGCTTACAAAGAATTGATCTTTAGTAAGAATTAATGTCCATCTATCAAAAGTGTTGCTTATCTATATTAGTGTACTATACTGAAAACTAGATATTATTGTAAAACATATAGAATAACAACCTACAGATTTGAAAAAAATAACATCACTTATGAAACGGCTATTGTTTTCTTAGAACAAAAAAGCCAATTTTAGATATCTTTTTTTGTAAAAGGCAGACACAAAGGGTGAGTGTCTTTAAAATCATCGCTTTTATTTTAATAGCTAAAAATCTAAAAACCATGTTAAAAAAGATTTCAAACTTAGGAGGCACTTTATCAAAAAAACAACAACAAAGTATCCATGGAGGAGCTGACTATTGTTTTGGAGGTTGTGTTGGAAAAAATGCAGGTGATAAATGTTATACCTCATCAGGAAATTGTAATACCGTATTATCAGGGATTTGTAAAAACTTTGGTGGGACACTAGGATGTGATCCTTCTTAAGACTAATTATTCTATCCATTGTCAAATTCCTCGATATACATCGAGGAATTTGTGTTTATAAATTATCCAGTTGATTACTATTCTTATCATCACTAATCGTCCAGAAAAAACCAACAAAAAAGAACTGATCTGCAGCGGGTGTTAACGCTCTTCTTTCAAAAGTTCCATTGGTATTGGGAGTGTTACTGTATTGGAACCCATTTACGTTATTAAAGCCTAACACATTATTGACAGAAACGTATAAAATCTTTTGTTGTGAGATCAAATACGCCCAGTTGAGACTAATACTATTAAAAGACTTGGTTTCCTCTTGTAAAAAACCTGACGTATTAGGATTGGTGTATGTACGTCCAGAGCCATACTGATAGCTAAAGCCCACTTGCGATTTCCAATCGGTAATAAAATACTTTGCCACTGCTGAGAAGTTATGTGTATTTGCAAAAGAAGGCGTTGCCCTTTCTGGAAAATTCAAATACTGTCGCTCTGTATCCAAAAAAGAATAACTTATCCAATAATCCATACTTTTTATACTCGTATTATCTCTCCAAAACACATCTAATCCTTGTGCAAACCCATTACCCCCATTCTCAAATACACTCTCTGTACTTGCAAATTCTGTATCAAAAGTCACAAGACGATCATACGTTTTTCTATACGCTTCTGCTCTAAAAATACGACCGTTGTTATTGTATTGATAGTTTAAAATATAATGCTGTGTTTTTTGAGCTTCTAACTCCTGACTAAACTTTAAAAAATCATTGGTGGGATTCTGGTAAAAATCACCATACGCAAATGACAATTGACTTTTACTACCTGTTTTATACGCCAAAGATACACGTGGCGAAACAGTCAACTGATTGACAAGATCACTATAAGAACCTCTCAACCCAGCTTTTAAAGCTAACTTTTTAGAAAAAATAACATCTGCTTCTGTAAAGAGTGCACTAATGTTACTATCGTATCCATACGTATCACGTATTGTTTGTGTATCAAAAACACCTGTAAAATCTTCATTAAAATCTGTAATAAACTGCTCTACTCCCATTGAGATTTTAAATCGATTTGAAAAACGCTTCTTGAATTTTAGTTTAACATGTGCTGAATTTTCGGTATTATTTATATCATTAGTGATAATACCTACATCTGTTTTTGCATACGTATAGCTCCCTCCTGTCTGAATACTCCACGTATCTGACAATACACCTGTATAGGATGTATTCACATATAGATTACTATTTTTTAAAGCAAAATCAACGCCATCTTCTAGATTAATATCTTCCTGATTCAATTCAAAGTTGGAAGTGTCAAAAGCTGTATATAATTTAAACAACCCATCATTGGTTCTGTACCGATAGACCGCTTCACCTGAAAGCGCTTCAAAAGGTTTTGACCAATCATTACGATCAGGATACGCAGCAATGTAGGGAGCTAGGTTGATATAGGAAGTACTTAAACTTAGAGAAGACTTCTCCCATTTTCTAGTGAGTCCTACTCCACCGCCAACAGACATCACAGAGATATCCGTTTTATTTTGATCAGGTTCATCAACAGTATTTAGTAAAAGTACACTCGAAAGTGCTTCTCCATATTCTGCCGAATAGCCTCCTGTAGAAAACGTAATGCCATCAAATAAAAACGGACTGTATCGCCCACGTGTTGGAATATTATTGGTAGTGGGCGTATAAGGCGTAAACACCCGAATCCCGTCGATAAATATCTGCGTTTCTCCAGCATCTCCACCACGTACAAAAAGGCGCCCATCTTCCGCGACAGTTGTCGTACCCGGAAGCGTTTGTAAAGCACCCACAAAATCGCCTAAAGCACTTGCCGTCGTAACAACATCTAGCGGTTTTAAAACCGATATTTTACTGTTATCACTCGCCTCAAAACTCCCCGCTGAAATCACAACCGCATCCAACGAATTGACATCTTCTTTAAGTTTTATAGGTAATTCCTTCATACTGGATACAGGTCCAAAATAAGAATACGGTTCGTAAGACAGAAACGTAACAATCAATACCTGATCACCTGTCTCACTTGTGGTAAAACTAAATGTCCCATCCACAGTGCTTGAGGCGCCATCGTAGGTACCGTCCAAGTATATGTTAGCCCCTTCGATCGGAATTCCTTTGTTGTCTGTAACCTTTCCAGAAACCGTCGCCTGTCCATAACTGCTGACACATAAAAAGAAAAATAAGACATATAAATAGTTCATAATGATTGATTTTGATGGATGATGGATGATGACTCTTTTAGACGACTTGATACTGTGAAGTCTGTGCCAGTCGTTTATTAGAAATAGACAATACAACGATAAGAATCGCTAAAGTAATCGCCATGGCGAGTGGTACCATCATAGGTGATGACGTCACTACCGTAAAGCTTAAGATAACCGCTCCAACCGAGATGATTCCTGCCATGATGGCGTATATTGGTTGTTTGTAAAACCACGCATACGGAAAGAAATGAGCCCCCGTAATGATCATATAAACAGGTACAAAATAGTCTGGTATCAACTTGATCACCAACACAAGAATAGGAAAATAGAATAGCTGTGCGATGTTGAGCAATAACCCTAATGGATGCAAAGGATTCTCCTTTATCTTCCATTGCGACTTATACACTTTTGAAAACAATAAAGCTAGTGGCATCATCATTCCGCTTACCGCCAGTGTTGCTGTATTTTTAATAGAGAGATCAAAATTTGTACTCCAAATAATTGTAATCAATATCCAAATAATAGTAGCAGCGGTAATAAAATCAATCCCTTGTTTTGCTCTGTATGCCAGATCTAATCGAGCTTCGTTTAATTGCGTTTTAGAAATCATAATATATCGTTGTTTGATGTTGACAAGACAAAAGTGTGGTTAATTACGCTTTCGCGAAAGCATAACCTACCCAACCGTCATTTTTTAATACCCAGTTGTATGTTCCCTACCAAACCTTGCTGTAAGCTTAGCAACCAAGATGTATTCACAAAAAACCGAAGACATTCCTAAGAATTCCTTAACTTTAACTTTAAAAAATACCATGAAAAAAAACTACACCTTACTTCTCGCTTTGCTCTTCAGTCTTAGTCTTTACGCGCAAGACACCTTTTCTATTATCGCTGTAGATCCCGCTACTGGTGAAGTTGGCTCTGCAGGAGCTTCTTGTGTGGATGGTATAGGCGCTTTTGGCGGTCTTATCGATATTATTACTGACATCATCCCAGGACGTGGCGGTGTGAACTCCCAAGCCTATGTGTGTATTCCTAATTCAAACCTTGCGAGTGCCATTGAGCAAATGGAAGCCGGACTCTCACCAGATGAAATCATTGATTTTTTAATCAATAATGATAACTGTGGTTCTCAAAACTTTAATCCAGCCTTTAGACAATACGGTATCGCCGATTTTGACCCAGAAGGAAACCCTAGAACCGCAGGTTTTACAGGAAACCTCGCAGACGATTTTAAAGATGATATCCAAGGTGCTACCTACAGTGTGCAAGGTAATATTTTGCTTAATGAAACCGTATTAACCAATATGGAAAACAACTTTAATACGACCGAAGGAAGTCTTGCCGATAAACTGATGGCAGCCATGCAAGGCGCCAATTTTGCAGGAGCTGATATGAGATGCCTAGATAGAGGTACTTCTTCTACCTCTGCCTACCTTGTGGTTTATCAAGCGACAGATGCACCTGGAAGCCCAACATTGCGATTAAATATAGAAGAAGTGCCTTTTGGTGAAGAGCCTATAGATGCACTTCAAGTCCTGTATGATAATGTGCTCTCGTTACAAGACAATACCCTTGAAGATACAGTACGTATCTTTCCAAATCCCGTCTCAAACCAGTTTCAGGTAGTCTTACCACCATCTACATTTATCTCTACTTTAGAAGTGTTTGATGTGAGTGGAAAACGAGTATATCTACAAACGCAATTTACGGGCTTAGACAGTGGAGAATTAATAGATAGCAGTTCTTTCAAAAAAGGGGTTTATTTTGTGCGCATTACTGGTAAAAAAGAAATACACACAGTAAAGATTATTAAACAGTAACATGAATACGCTTGAAAAAATAGAACACTATTTTACAAAATCATCCCCTTGGCAAAAGGGTCTTCAGCAATTGCGTACTGTTATTAAAGATACAGAACTTCAAGAAGACTGGAAATGGAGTTTACCTTGTTACACCATTAACGGGCGTAATGTGGTGGGCATTGCAAATTTTAAAAATCATTTTGGGGTTTGGTTTTTTCAAGGCGTATTTTTAGAAGATAAAAAGAATCTTTTACGCAATGCCCAAGATGGAAAAACAAAGGCGATGCGGTCTTTACATTATGAATCTCTAGAAGAGATTGATCCAACCATTTTAAAAGAATATCTCCTAGAAGCTATTCAAAATGCAAAAGACAGAAAGGAGATCAAACCCAATCGCAGCAAAAAGAAAACAATTATTCCCGTCGAGTTGGAGTCTGCTTTCAAGTCATATAATAACGAAGAAGTTTATACTGAGCATAGCCGAAGTACGAAAGCGCAATCATTAAAAACCGCATTTGAAGCCTTATCCCCGTCCAAACAAAGAGAATACACAGAACACATAGGGGGTGCCAAACAAGAAGCCACGCGATTACGAAGACTTGAAAAATGCATCCCCATGATATTAGAAGGTAAAGGGCTTAATGATAAGTACAAAAAATGTTAATCTATAAACCTCTAAGGTTGTTGCAATAAATTAGTATATCTAGTATTAATAAAAGCAAAAAAGAAGTGAACACAGCCGATTAGCAACTACAGGTTAATACTTAACTATATTAAAAAAAAGGGTTAAAGTCTAAAAAATAAACCCGCTGAAATTCTATTTACACAAAATTTTGGATACTGTCTATGAAAGATTTAAACCCATAAACTTTTAAACTCATCCGCCCATCCACCTAATTATATCGTTTAAAAAGTAAAACGTGCGCAATCGCATCACATTTTAATGCTAATACGTCAAAATTACTAAGACCATAAGTAAGTACTTTTTACAACAATGTTATACATTTACCGTTTATAAATCTATTGTAAAATACACCTTAGATAAGAGATCAGTAAACTACCTCGGGGCAAGCCCACGGAGGCATTTTAAGAAACGAACCATTTAATTTCGAGGCAAGCCTCGGAGCATTTAAATCTCGATTATCGAGTAAAACTTCCTATAAGGACCCCTTGTGAAAGAAGCTAGTAAAGACAAAGTAAAAAAGAAAAAGCGTTTTAAAATACTTCGTTTTGTAGGCAAATCACTTCTTGTGCTACTCATAGTATGCATTTCCTTAGTTCTTTTTGTACGAAGCCCATGGGGGCAGAATATCATTGTCAATAAAGTCACTTCATATATCTCAGACAAAACAAATACACGTGTCGATATTGAGCGCTTTTTCCTTACGTTTGACGGTAATTTGATGCTAGAAGGACTTTACCTGGAAGATCTCAAAGGCGATACACTCGTCTATTCAAAATCATTAGAAGCAGGTGTCGCGATTTGGCCACTTATTAAAGGTGATGGTATTGGTATCTCTTCCCTAGACTGGGAAGGCGTAAGAGCGACAGTTTCCAGAAAAGATACCACACAAGGTTTTAATTTTCAGTTTTTGATCGATGCATTGGCAGCACCTACGGAAGAAAGTGTCACAAATGAGCCTGCGCCTATCCCCGAAATTACACTCGGAGATCTTTCATTTAAAGACTTTGATATCGATTATGTAGATGATGTTACAGGAATTGATAGCAAGTTTGTGATAGGATCGATGCTACTCGAAGTGGATACTTTTGATTTGGAAGAAATGGCGTTTAACGTCTCAAAAACCGTATTGAAAGACGCTCGAATAAATTATCATCAAAGCCCTATTCCTCCTTCTGATGAGGAAGTTCCCTTACCAAAACTGGTTTTGGATGAGATTACCCTACAAAATGTAGTGGCAGATTATACCGATGTAGCTATGGGCTTGGAAGCAACACTAGATATCGATTCCCTATTCACTGAAATCCCGCTAATTGATCTTCAAACTAATACCATTGATATTACTACCGTAGAGTTAGCGAATTCTGAGATTGGTATCAACATGAATTCTGATGTGCAAGCTGCAACAACTACAAACAGTCCACAAGAATTTGAATGGCCAGCGTTTGATATTGAAGTTGGAAAGATTTCGCTTTCGCGAAATAATATATCATATCAGGTTGGTAATGCTGTTCCTGAGAAGGGTGTTTTTAATCCGAATGCTATTTTTCTTAATGACCTTTCATACCAAGGAACCAATTTATACCTAAAAGATACATCTGCAGGTACAGATATCAAAACATTACGTTTTAACGAAGCCTCTGGCATCCAACTCAAAAACTTCACGACTCGTTTTGAAATAACAGATCGTAGACTTATTGCAGAAGATATCGCCTTAGCCCTTAATAACAATAGCTTACAAGGACGGTTTCAGTTAGATTACAATTCTTTATCTAGCTTTATCAACGCACCAGAATCTGGTACCATAGCCTTGAATTTTCCTACTTTTCAGTTGGATGCAAAAGAAATCTTTCAATTTCAACCATCGCTTAAAGAAAATGAATATCTAGTTGCTGTTAGTGAAAAACTCATTTCAGGATCGTTAAAAGCACAAGGCGTTTTATCTTCTATACAAATTTCAAACGCAGACATCCAATGGGGTGCGTCTACAGAAATTGTGATGTCCAATGGAGTCGTAAAAAATGCGACAGATCCAGACAATTTGCAATTTGATTTCCCGACTGTACAGGCATCAACCACGAGGACAGATCTTATCAACTTTGTAAAAGAAGAAGACCTTAGTATCCGACTTCCAGAAAAGATCCAACTAAAAGGACGTTTAGAAGGAACGGTAGATGCGATAAGTACAGATATAAAAGTGACCACTTCGCAAGGAATTGCCTCTGTAAAAGGGATGTTTGAGAACAAGAAAGAACTTGCTTTTAATGCTAATATCAACATACAAGAATACCGTCTAGATAAATTGTTGCAAAATGAAAAACTAGGTCCTATCAGTTTGACTATTAACGGGAAAGGAAGTGGTACCAAAATCAATACCCTAGACGCTGATCTTACAGCAACAATTTCAAGTTTTCAACTAAATGAGTATGCGATCAAAGATCTTGAAATCAATGGTGCGATCAAAAACGGGAAAGGAACAGTAAAGTCTACTTATAAAGATGAAAATCTTAATATGAATCTAGAAGCCTTTGTGGTGGCAGATTCAATTGCTCCTGAGGCAAATATCAATATGAATATTATTGGTGCCGACCTACAAGCCTTAGGACTCATGCAACGTGATGTACGTACAGGCTTACAACTGAAAGCAAATTTTAAAGGCAATGCAAAAAACTACGAAGTCGATGGAAGTATTATTGATGGCGTTGTTGTCTATGATAATCAAACCTACCTATTAGGAAGTTTTGATGCTGCTGCGTATGTACATACAGATACCACGTCTATCTCTATAAGAAATAAAATACTAGATCTACAGTTAGAATCAAACACAGACCCTCAAACATTCGGAAATGCTCTACAACGTCACGTATTCAGCTATTTTTATCGAGATACAGAAGTCCCCGATTCTATTACAAAACCAGTGCGTATTAAAGTGAAAGGAACCATAAGTCAGGCACCTTTACTGAATGAAGTGTTTTTAGTAAATGTTAAAGATATTGATACCATTACCATTGCCGTAGATTTTAATGAAAAATCAAGGCAACTCAAGGCGAATGTAGTCGCTCCTCATATCAACTATGCAGGAAATGAAATAGATAGTCTTGCCTTTTCTATAGCAACAGATCGCGATGACTTTAATTTTGATTTCGGATTTAATGAGATAAATGCAGGTCCTTTTTCCATTAAAAAAACAAGCCTAACAGGTATTCAAGTCAATAACGAACTAGACCTTGAATTCCTTTCTTACGATGATGAAGTTAAATTAGTTCATGTCCAATCACGCATCACAGGAAATAGAGAACGGTTACAATTTAAAGTAGTTCCTGAAGATTTAATCCTCAACAAAAATGCTTGGACGATTCCTGCATCTAATGAGGTAATCTATACAGAAAATAAACTGGAATTTAATGACTTCAAAATCACTAAAAATGGACAGTCTATAGCAGTGACTGATAAATTCCCTTCCATTGAGAAAGACCATATTGCCATTGATTACACCAACTTCAAACTCAGAGAAATTCTAGATTACCTGAATCCCGAAGAACGCTTCGCAGATGGAAATCTTAATGGCGATTTTATTATAGAAAATCCTTTTACAGATGTAGGCGTGGTCGCAGACCTTACCATTGACAAACTGCAAGTGCTCGATGTTCCGCTGGGTACATTGACGATGGATGCAAAAGCATTGGGTAACGCTAAGTATGACTTTAACATGGGAATTAAAGGCGGTGAGGTACAATTAGATCTTACTGGAGATTATCTTGCAAAAGACGATGGCGCATTGTTGGATTTAAATCTCGACATTTCACAGTTTAATATGAAAGCGCTAGAAGGCTTTACGTTAGGTGAAGTGAGTGATGCAAGTGGATTTTTTACAGGAAAATTTGCCATAGATGGTCCTATTGCTGAGCCCAACTATAAAGGCGAACTCAATTTTAAAGAAGCACGATTTGAAGTGACTAAATTTAATACCCCTTTTACATTGCCTAATGAGAAATTAAATATTGACAATCAAGGACTCTCCCTAAATAAATTTACCATACTTGATGCTAATAAAAATAAATTAGTCCTCTCTGGATCTGTAGGGACTAAAAATCTTATAAATCCATCGTTTAACCTTTCGGTGAAAGCCAATAATTTTCAAATCCTAAACGCCACCGAAAAAGATAACGACTTCCTCTATGGAACCGCCGCATTTAATGCGGATGCAACACTAACTGGAGATTTACAAATCCCAAAATTAGATCTTAAACTCACGGTAACTCCTACCACAGATGTGACGTATATCATGCCTTCTGCTGCTGTAAACATAGAAGAAAAAGATGGTGTCGTTACTTTTGTAAACAGAGAGAATCCCGATGCTATCCTTACCAATACCGAAGAGCAGACAGCAGCTACCGTTACTGGATTTGATATTTCATCACTAATTACTGTTGGAAAAGGCGCTAAAGTAAAAATCATTATCGATGAAGAAACTGAAGATAACTTCCAAGTTTCTGGAGAGGGCGATTTTAATTTTACCATGCGACCTAACGGACGAATGAATCTTGTGGGCGTATATAATGTTGTAGACGGTCATTATGAAATGAATCTTTATAATCTGGTCAACAGAAGATTTGAGATTGTCAAAGGAAGCCGTATCTCTTGGTCTGGCGATCCATTTGATGCAGATCTTGATGTAAAAGCACTCTATGATGTAGAAGCTTCGGCATCTGCTTTAATGGCTGCACAGACTTCTGGTGCTGATCCTTCCATACGAGGAAAATTTAGACAAGTCCTCCCCTTTTACGTGTATCTAAATATTGATGGCGAATTATTACAACCAAAAATATCCTTTAATTTGGATATGCCTAAAGATGAGCAAGGAGCCATCGGCGGACAGGTATATGGAAGAATCCAACAACTCAACCAGCAGGAAGCAGAACTGAACAAACAAGTATTCTCACTCTTAGTACTCAACCGTTTTTATCCTGAGCCTGGCAGTGATGGAAGTCGCGGTGGCGCGGTAACCGTAGCAAGAGATAATTTGAATGATGCCCTTTCTGATCAGCTGAATGTATTTTCAGATAAAATTCTTGGAGATACAGGCGTAGAACTCGACTTTGGATTAGATAGTTATACCGACTATCAGGGTGAAAGCCCTACAGAACGAACGCAACTTGATATTGCAGCACAAAAGAAACTATTTGACGATAGGCTTATTGTACGCGTAGGTAGCGAAGTAGATTTACAAGGAAGCAGCTCCACAGGAGAAGCCACCCCACTTATTGGAAATGTAAGTTTAGAATATATCCTCACAGAAGATGGAAGATATCGTTTAAAAGGATTTAGAAGAAACGAATTTGAAAATGTAATAGATGGACAAACCATTACCAGTGGTATCGCACTTATCTTTACACAAGAGTTTAATAAATTCAGTGAATTAACAGATGCCCTTTTCTTCAAGAAAGCAGTAAAGAAAAAGGAAGAAGAAGAAAAAAAAGAAAGTGATGATGAAAAGGAGGAAAAAAATGATCTGCCAAAAATTGAAGGTACTAAAGATGAAGAAAACTAATTTACATATCGTATCGTGAGTAGACAAGGCTTTTATATCGCTTTAGGAACTATCATCAGTACCATGCTGATGGCATCTTGTAGTATTCAAAAGTTTATTCCAGAAGGAGAATTATTGTACACAGGCGCTTCTTTGGAAATCGAGAGCGATACACTTATAAAAAACAAAGACGAATTAAAAACAGTACTTGAAGAAGTACTGCGGCCTAAGCCTAATAAAAAGTTTTTAGGGATGCGACCTAGACTCTATTTCTATTATAAGAATCAACAAGAGAATCCAGGCTTTCTAAATAGATTATTGTTTAAAAATGTAGGAGAAGAACCTGTCTATCTAAGTGATGTAAAAACGTTTCAAGTAGAAGAGTTACTTCGAAACAGACTAGAAAATAGAGGTTTCTATTACAACAAGGCAGCATCATACATTATTGAGAATGAAAAAAAGAAACGAGCAAGTGCCGCCTACACTTTAAAAATATCGAGTCCTTATATTTTAGAAACCTATCAACTAGATACTTTGGTTGCTCCTATCTACAAAGATCTTAAAGAGGTGATTGCAGATTCCAAATTTAAAAAAGGAATGCGCTACGATCTCAATGCATTAAAAATGGAAAGAGAACGTATAGATAGTAAACTCAAACAAAAAGGATATTATAATTTTAATCCCAATTTTTTGCTCTTTGAGGTAGATACTAATCAATATAAAAACAAACGATTTGACCTTTTCTTGACCTTAAAAAAAGACGTTCCTGAAGAAGCTATTGTGCCGTATACCGTCTCTAAAGTAAATATTTATTCTAACTACGATTTACAGAACGATTCACTACAAAAAGAAAGCGTTCGATTCGCAGATAAAAACTTTGTAAACGACAATGACTTCTTTAAACCAAAATACCTAGATCCCTTTATTACGGTAGAAGAAGGAGATCTTTACAATCCTGTTACATCTAAAAATACTGCACGTAGACTCTCAACCATCGGTGCCTACAAGTTTGTGAATATCCAATATGAAGAAATCGATTCAATGTTGACAGATGGCACTCGGAACCTAGAAGCTTCTATCTATCTATCGCCATTAAATAAGCGAGCCATACGAGCCGAATTACAGGCAGTTACAAAGTCTAATAATTTTGCAGGACCCGCATTAGGATTTACATTTACTAACCGAAATTTGTTTAAAGGAGGTGAGTCGCTGAATATTAGTGCAAACATAGGATATGAAGTACAAATTGCTGGCGGTAATAATGCAGGATTGAGTAGTTTAGAATTAAGTCTAAAATCAGATTTAATTTTCCCTCGTCTCATCTCTCCTATAAAGATAGATAGTGATGTTTTTGAATACACCATCCCTAAAACTAAAATAGGTTTAGGAGCAGAATTCTTGAATAGAAGTCAGTTGTATAGTCTTTTATCAGGTACAGGTCAATTTGGATATATCTGGACTGCTAATAAATATGTAACCCACGAGATTTATCCAATATCCATCAACTATACAGAACTTTCAAATACGACTACTGCCTTTGATGATATTCTAGCAGAAAATCCTTTTTTACAAAGAAGTTTTGAACAACAATTTATTTCTGGGCTTACCTATTCTTTTATTTATAACGGAATGGTCTCTAAGAAAAAAAATAAGTTTTACATCAACAGCACGGTTGACATCGCAGGAAACAGTATTAGCCTTCTAGGACAAACACAAGAAGACAGTACTCGGAAAACTTTTCTAGGTGCCGAATATGCACAGTATGCAAAAGTAGATGCCGATATACGCTATCATTTTAATCTTGGAAATGATCAAAAAATCGCAACCCGATTATTTGCTGGGTATGGCTACGCTTATGGAAATTCTGATGTATTACCTTTTATAAAACAATACTATTCTGGAGGTCCTTATAGTGTACGTGCGTTTAGAATTCGCTCTTTGGGACCAGGCACTTTTTCGGGTGGGAGTACCAACAACGGTACTTTTTTTGATCAAACAGGAAATATAAGATTGGAGGCAAATGTAGAATATCGCTTTCCTATTTTTGGGTATGTAAAAGGTGCTGTATTTGCAGATGCAGGCAATATCTGGTTATCACAAGAAAACGAAGCCGTACCTGGTGGGAAATTTACGAGTAACTTTATTAATGAATTGGGAATAGGCGCTGGCATTGGATTACGCGTAGACATACAAGGTTTTGTGATTCGATTTGATCTTGCAGCTCCTTTTCAAGATCCTACCGCACCCGAAGGAGAACGCTTTGAATTTAAGATTGATGAACCTGTACTCAATTTTGCAATTGGATACCCTTTTTAATATGATGAATGTATGGAAGAGCAAACAACAGACAAACCATTAGAACTCCATTTTAAAATTAAACACTTGCCCGAATTGCTGGTTACCTCAGCAAAATCGTGGTTTAATAGCGACCCCTTTCAAAAAAGTGCCATCGTTGCCTATTATGCCATTCTCTCCTTACCTGCTCTCATTATCATTATTCTAAATGTGGTAGGTTCTATTTGGGGACGTGATATCGTACAGGGAGAACTCATTGATGAAATCTCTCAAGCATTGGGAAAAGAAACTGCCAAATCTATACAGGTAATGATGGTAGACAGAGGAGACGCACCTACCTCTATGTTTGCCAATATCATTGGAATTGCAACGTTACTCTACGGATCTACAGGGGTGTTTTTCCAAATTCAGAATGTGCTTGATGAAATTTGGAATGCAACAGCACCTTCTACAAACGGGATTATAGCGACCCTCATTGGGCGCTTTAAAAGTTTTGGGTTTATACTTGTTATTGGTTTTCTCTTACTCATCAGTTTTGTACTCACATCTTTACTCAGTACGTTTGGGAAAAACCTATCAAAATTCATTCCCGAGAATATGATCGATCTGTTGTATATATTTGACATTTTGGTGTCATTAGCCTTCATTTATGTATTGTTTGCGATGATGTTTAAATTGTTACCCAATGCAACTATCAAGTGGAGAGCCGTACGTATAGGAGCGGGACTAACATCGCTACTTTTTGTGGGGGGTAAATACCTATTGGCTGTTTATTTTAGTGAAATGGAACCAGGTTCCACCTACGGAGCCGCAGGATCTATCATTCTAATCATGTTATGGGTTTCTTATTCAAGTTTGATTCTATTTTTTGGCGCCCATTTTACAAGAGCTTATTCAGAGAAATATTTAAAAACGCGACCAAAGCAAGTATTAGAATAATTAGATTTGTAAGTTTCCACTCCTGCCTGACGCAGGCAGGTTCGCGAAAGCGCACATATCCATATCACCAACTATAGACAAAATACGCCAATTATAAAGTGGTTTTCATTTTTGATGCACTCTCAACCATTTGATATGAAAAGATGATGACTACTCCAGAATATCTTTTATAAATCTGGGTGTATAGTTTTCCATCATTTCTAGTAATACAATTTCGGAGTCTGATAGATACTCTCTTTGTTCGTTGAGCGCGTCTAGCTTTTTAAAATCTTCTGCAATCGAATCATTTGTATATCGATGTACCACCATAGGGTGTACATAATACTTTCTACACACATTCCGAGTATTACCAAGCTCTTTTGCAGTCGCGTCAAAGGCAGTTAGTAGGTGTTGTTTTTTTTCCTTTTCTGAAGAAGCAATGCCTAATTCTACTATAGTTTCAAAGAAGATACTAGTCCCAGCCCAAGTTCTAAAATCTTTTGCTGTAAATAATTCCCCACATATATCGTGTATGTACTCATTAATCATACTGCTATCTATGGTATGCTTGACACCATCTTCATCATAATATTGAAAAAGCTCCCATCCCGGAATTTCTTCACAGCGATTCACGAGTCTGGCGAGTTTCTTATTCCTAAGGCTTACGCTATGCTCCTTCCCTTTTTTACCTACAAAGTGAAATTTTAAATTGTCTTTTACAACAGAGACATGTCTTGTACGCATAGTGGCAAGACCATAGGTTTTATTTCGTTTTGCATATTGCCGACTCCCTATCCGGATATGTGTTTCTTCCATAAGACGAATCACAAGTGCCAATACTTTTTCTTTTGGCCAGCCTGATTTTTCTAGATCGGCATCTACACGGGCACGGATTTTTGGTAATTGATGCCCAAAGTTTGCCATTTTTAAAAACTTTGTTTGATTTCGCACCTGATTCCATAGCGGATGGTATCGGTACTGTTTTCTGTTTTTCAGATCTCTTCCTACCGCTTGTAAATGTCCGTTAAATGGATAGGCAATCTTTACCTGTTGCCAAGCTGGTGGGATCACAAGATTATCAATACGCTCTAATTGATCACTATCTCTCAAAGGTTTTCCTTTGTGTAGGTAGTCAAAGTCTTTTTCTTTTTTGATGCGTTCGATACTCAAGGAATCATCATATACATAAATCAAATCTAGCTTATCAATTACCTGATCAGGTGTCTGCAACAGGGCGTTAATAAAATCTAGGTTTTTGTAATCTTCAAGGTTCATCATACGATTGGGTAATTGAAAAAATCAATTTAGGCTAAAAGTAGACTAAAAATTAGTTAACTTTTAGCTTTAAATAGTAGACTTTTATTGCTTTCGCGAAAGCGAACCATTTTAATTGCATTAATAATACTATAATTTAAGTTAGCAAAAAACTATAAATGAAGCGTATCTTTCCCCTGAAGAGATATCATATAATTTACAACGTGTGAGAATACTATTAAAGACTTTAAAAGCGAGTTATAAACGTACGTTACGGAGTATAGCCTTATATCCTGTAGTGATTAGTATCCTTTTCTTACTGCTCTCTATATGTATTCCACAACTAGAAACCTCTTCTCTTGTTGCGTTTCTTAAAGATAAAATTCCGTATTTATTAATAGATAATATAGATACGGCCCGTACTACTTTATCTACATTAATAGGAGGTATTCTCTCCTTAACCGTATTTAGTTTTTCAATGGTGATGGTCGTGCTTAACCAAGCGAGTTCTAACTATTCCCCTAGATTGTTGCCAGGTCTTATCTCTGATAAAAAGCATCAGATTATTTTGGGAATGTACATTGGAACATTATTGTATGCGCTTGTCGCTCTTATTACGATGGATGCAGCCGATAGTGATAGCTCTAAAGAAATTATTGGACTTACGACCATGTTTGCTGCTCTTTTCGGGATTATATGTGTAGGGCTCTTTGTGTATTTTATCCATACGATTTCCAATGCGATACAGATTCACGAGATTACAGACAGGATTGCTACAGAAAGTGAACGTTATGTAAACCAAAAATGCGAAGAGCCAGAAGCTGACATCACTACCACAGAACTCTGGAAAACCATCATAAGTCATCGTACAGGATATTACCGAGGTTTTGATATGGGTATTTTAAATAAAACCCTACAAGATTTTGAAAACGAAATCCATATAATCCCTTACCAAGATCAGCATGTTTGGAAAGGACATCCATTATTGAGAATAAAAGAAGATATTTCTGAAGAAGGATTAGAAAAAATACAAGACTGCCTCATTTTTTCTAAAGACCGTCATGAAGACAATACGTATACAGGCGGAATGATTAAACTCATGGAAGTTGCTGTAAAAGCGATGTCTCCTGGAATTAATGATCCAGGAACTGCTATTGAAATCATCACAAGATTAGGACCGTTACTTTATAAAACCATAAAGATTTGTAACCATACACAAACGAAGAGTAGCACAGAAAAATGCATCATTATCCAATCAAACATTACCACTGCTGAGGTGTTACGGTTAATCATTCAACCACTCAGACGCTACGCAAAACACGATAGTCTTGTGATGCACGAACTTATTTTGATGCTACAATATATCTTACAAACTGATATTGCACTTCACGAAAAAATACCCGTAAAAGCCGAGCTTGAGGCTGTAAAAGAAGACATCACTGCTCATATTACCAACACAGCCGATCAGAAACAAATTTTCAAATTATTGAAATGATACTGGTTTTGCTGCTGCTTACCAGCAGACAGGTTCGCGAAAGCGAACTCAGGATTGAAAAGAACCAAGATTCAAGACGTATTTGGAATATAGATCGCTTCGCTTATAGAATATAGAGAATAGACCAAAAGGTTTTGGATACTGTCATGAAATAGGATCACTACGCTACAGGAATCAAGACGTGAGATTAAAAAATAAAATACTCACAAACCATGAACTTTTAAACTTTTAAACCATAAACTAATAGACTCATCAACTCATCAACTCATAGACTCATAGACTCATTGACACATCGACTAAACACATCTGCTTTGATTTGGCAATATGTGCTTTAATACTTACCTTAGTTTTACAACTCTTTTGAGATCTTATTTCCACAACTCCTATACGTCTTAATCGTATAGTAAACTGACATCCATGTTTATAAAAAAACTTACTCTTAAAAATTTTAGATGTTTTAAAACATTGGAGATTGATTTTAAAAATGAAATTGATGTTGATCAGTTACAACAACAGTCAATATCTTCTGATTCAACATCTAATAATAGAGCTCGCACATTAATTTTAGGAGAAAACGGTACTGGAAAGAGTAATATTTTAAAAGCGATTGCCTTGGTAACGGCGGGTAGTAATGCTTTGGGAGAGTTACTGGGCGATGTCAATGACTGGATTCGTTATGGCACCGATGAGTGTCGTATTGATCTAGAGATGACCATAGAGGATGGGGCTTCTCGTCATATCTGGCTTGAAATACATAGAGGCGATCATCTGGGGGATATTATGAAACGTTCTGGAGAATCACTCCAAGAGATAGATGCGGCATTAAGTCATACCGATCGGAATTATTTTATAGTCGGCTATGGCTCTTCCAGAAATGCAGGTTCCGGAGGGAATAATTTCAAGTCCAAACGATCTTCTTCCCAACGAGCACAATGTGTGGCATCCTTGTTAGATAAAACCGCAGAACTTAATTCTATAGAAGAATGGGCAATAGATCTTGATTACCGTAGTGATGACGGTATGAATATTATAAAAAAGGTATTTGATGATTTTTTACCTAATACCAAATTTCATAGTATCGATAAGAAAGAACGTAGGTTATTACTGGAGACCAAAGACGGTATCATTCCTTTCAGTGCGTTAAGTGATGGCTATCAGAACATGGCGGCTTGGATCGGTGATATTCTTTATAGAATCAATGATATCTTTTATGATAGAAAAGAACCTCTTCATACAAAAGGGGTTTTACTTATAGATGAGATTGCACTCCACTTACACCCTGTATGGCAACGAGAGCTATTAGGTTTTATAAAAAGAACACTCCCTAATATGCAACTCATAGCGACGACACATTCTCCCTTTATCGCTCAGCAAGCAGGAAAAGATGAGTTGTATACCATCGAGAGAATAAAAAACGACTTACGTCTGGATGTCTTTAGCGGAGATCCAAGCGGACTTCTCCTCCACCAAATACTAATGAGTGACGTATTTGGAATGCCTACCGATGAATCTCTGGAAGTAGAAAACTTAAAGAAAAAAAGAGCGACAATTACCAATCGTAAAAAGCAATCTTCAAAAGATAAAGAAGAGCTAGAAGATATTAATGAAAAACTAAAAGACGTACCTATCAAATCATATTCAAATAGTATCATTAATAAAGAAGAACATGCGACTTTAAAGGAAATTTTAAAAACGTATAAGAGATAGTCATGCGTAAGTTATCCAGAATACGAGATGGAGGAATCCCAACAGCTTTTATAGGAGAACACAGAAAAAGTCAGTTACTAAAACTAGTAAAAGCCGAACGAGATATAAAGAACGGACTACTAAACAAACACAAATTTCCATCTACTTGGTCACCTTGTAAAACGCAACTACATAAAGAAAGTGATTCAAAATGTGCTTATTGTGAATCCCCTACTACGGTTGTATCTTATGGAGATGTAGAGCATTACAGACCCAAAAGTAAATACTGGTGGTTAGCCTATTGCTATGATAATTATTTGGCGTCTTGCACATTATGTAATCAAAAATATAAAAAGGCAAAATTCAAGACTTTACATCCCAAAATACAAGGACCACAGATTAAGAAAAATAATACAGACACCCATTTAAAAAATATAGTAGCTACCATCACACCAGATCCGATACAAGAGACCGATGGGGTAAGTTGGAATGAGTATATCCAACAACATAATGATGAGCGACCCTTACTACTCAATCCCTATATAGATGATCCCAAAAACTTTTTTGCTTGGGAAGTGAAGCCAGAAGATGAGTCGGTGGTATTAGTTCCCTTAGACAATCAAAATGATCTCCACGTAAGAATTGTCAAAGCCTCCGAAGAGGATTATGGCATTAACCGACCTGAGTTGTGTTTACACCGTTTTGAAGCATACTTAGTGTACTGTGCGGCGCGTCTGATGAGTGAAGATGCACAATTACCTGAAAACTATAGAAACATGCAACGAAGAATAAGAGAGCGACTTCTCAGAAAAGAAGGCGCCTATTCAGGAATACTCACATTTTTTGAACAACAACCTATTGATCAACTTGTGATACCGTAAATATCTATATTGAGAGTACACAGGATTTTGTGCTGTTTTTTTCGCTTTCGCGAAATATGATAAAGGAAAAAATTAATGTGGAGCTTTATTAAATTCCAAAAGAGTAAATGATTGTTATACCAAGCCTTTAGAAGTCCCAAAGTAGACCAAGAAAATTACTTAAAATATTCGTCTGAGTTATTAAAATCTGCATTTATAGACTTATAAAATAGACAGAATCCTGTAAAACTTGCTACAAAAAAGAAAAAAGACATCACGATAAGTATAAATCCTAACAGACCTCTAACAGGTCCAAATATGACGAGTGCAACGAGAACCGCTGCAATAACGAATCGTGATACACGATCCAAAGTATTCATGTTTTTTTTAGATGTAATCATAAGGGGCTGTACGATATAAAGGGCAAAAGTAACCATTTAATCTTAGAAAATAAAAAAAATACGACTCGTTATTTAATTCTTACTTTATTGAATTTCAGTTAAATAAAATATAAATTTATCATATCAATGGAAAAAAATCAAGAAGAATCATCATTCTAAAAAATATAGAATGAGCAGGGACTTATACTTTCAAATAAGTAGTGAAAAATCGTGAATTAAAAAATTACTTATACATACTATAATCTTTTTTAATACGTATCATGTCGTGCCAGACTTTTTAATGTCTAATTTTGATTACAGAATAGAAAAAAAATAGAAACATATACTACTTAAACAACACCTACCATCTACACTATGAAAAAACAACTACTACTTTTAGCTTTTCTTATTTCGGCGAGTATCATAAACGCACAAGATTACTTAGATGTAATGAAAGCATCTTATCATAGCACTACGCTAGGAAATACTGAAAATGACAGTGAAACCGATGTGAGTAATGCCAATATAGAAGTCTATTTTCCGCTACCGCTTACCAGTGATATCACAATGATCACAGGATTTACGTATGAAAATACTCGCTTAGGTTTAATAAATACCACTGAAGCAGTAGATGCTGGATTTATGGATAGATCCAATCTTGTGATGACGCGTCTTAACTTGGGTGTAAAACTAGAACATGGCAAAAAATGGTCAGGTACGTATGTCGCGCTACCTAAATTTGCGTCAGATTTTAATAATCTAGGAAATAATGATTTCCAGATGGGAGGTCTTGCCCTATTAGAAAAAAGATACTCAAGTAAGTATAGCTTAAAATTTGGTACCTATATCTCTTCAGAAAATTTTGGTACCACCCTGACGCCACTTATAGGACTTTGGTATAAATCAAAAAACAAAAAGTTCTACATCAATGCGACTTTACCAATCCGTGCAGATGCAAATTACTCATTAACAGACCACTTTAGCTTAGGAGCAAATTTGATTACTTCTATCAAATCGTACAACTTATCAGAATTTGATTCTAATTTTTATGTACAGGAAGAGTCGATACGTTTCTCAGCCTTTGCCGCCTATGGGTTCTTGAATGACGCTCTGATCGTTCGTGGTCGTGTTGGTCTAGATACAACTGATTATGGTGTATATGCAGAAGGAGATACCGTAGGACTCCAAGTATTGACATTTCAAGTAGGTGGTGATGATCGAACCAGACTTAATAACGAATTTTCAGCAGCTCCATTTGTAGGCATCGATCTGATCTTTAGAACAGGTCTTTAGTATAAAACTCCTATAAAAATCTTACATTAGAAAGCTCCGTTATCAAATCGATAACGGAGCTTTTTTTGATGAAACCCTGTAGGAGGTAAACTGTTTTAGCTTTCGCGAAAGCGGTCTTCGTTTCAAAAGCATCAATAGAACTATGCATTGGGTTAGTACACTCTTATAAAAGATACTTATCTTTCCTACACAAGTTTTGTTGAGTATATTACTCTTGTAAAATCAAAAAAAAGCTTTAAAATAGATGAAAACACCCTTACTAATCTTTAATGAAAACGGTATCTATTGTGAGGCAGCAGACGTATATCTGGATCCTTGGTATCCTGTTGATAAAGCGATTATAACCCACGGTCATGCAGACCATAGCCGTTATGGGCATAAAAAATATATTACACATCATACCAACGTCCATATCATTAAACACAGACTAGGAGATATCACGGTATCTGGCGTTTCTTATAATGAATCATTCACCATTAACAATGTAAAATTTTCACTTCACCCAGCGGGTCATATTATTGGAAGTTCACAAGTACGTGTAGAACATAAAGGAGAAGTTTGGGTCTTTACAGGCGATTATAAACTCTCTAATGATGGCGTATCTGTTCCCTATGAATGTGTGCGTTGTGATACGTTTATTACAGAATGTACCTTTGGATTACCCGCTTTTGCATGGAAACCGCAAGAAGAAGTGTTTACAGAAATCAACACCTGGTGGTCTGAAAATAGAGCGGAAGGAAAGACCTCTATTCTCTTTGGCTATTCGCTAGGAAAAGCGCAACGTTTACTCAAACATCTTGATCCATCGATTGGAAAAATTTATATCCATGCGGCTATTGAGAATATGACAGAAGTGATTCGCCCGATGGTTTCTTTTCCAGAAACCACACGTATTACTCGAGAGACGACCAAAGAAGAATTAAAAGGTACCATGGTCATTGCGCCTCCTAGCGCACATGGAAGTCCGTGGATTCGGAAAATGGTTCCGTATGTAACAGGATCTGCAAGCGGATGGATGACCTTTAGAGGTGCCAGAAGAAGACGTGCTATAGACAAAGGTTTTGTACTCTCCGATCATTGTGACTGGGAAGAATTACTCACCGCAATTGAAGGTACAGGCGCTCAAAAAATAATTACCACCCATGGATATACCGAGATTTTTTCTAGATATCTCAGAGAGAAGGGATATGATGCGCGGACGGAGAAAACACAATATGAAGGTGAAGCCAATGAGATGGAAACGTCTACCAAAGAAGTAGAAGAAGTATGAAAGATTTCGCACATCTCATAAAACTGCTGGACAGTACCAATAAAACCAATGCAAAAGTAGCCGCATTGACCGACTACTTTACAAAAGCAACCGACACAGATAAGGTGTGGACGATTGCGATCCTCTCCCACCGCAGACCACCACGCCCCGTAAACACGACACTTTTAAGAACCTGGGCGTCTGAGTTATCTCAAATTCCATTATGGTTGTTTGAAGAATCCTATCACATTGTAGGTGACCTTGCTGAAACGATCGCCCTTGTGATTCCGACATCTACAGAAACTTCTGAGAAAAGTCTGACGCAGTTTGTCCAAGAAATTATTGCTTTAAAAAAGAAAACGGATGAAGAGAAAAAAGAATATCTTTTTGATAATTGGAGTGCACTCAATTATTATGAACGTTTTGTATTTAATAAATTGATTACAGGAAGTTTTAGAATTGGCGTGAGTCAGAAGTTAATGACCAGAGCACTTTCTAAAGCTGTTGATATTGATGAAGATATTCTTGCTTATAAACTCATGGGGGATTGGAATCCTGATACCATTAGTTTTACAGACTTGGTATTAGAAGAAAAAGAATCTGATTATTTATCAAAACCCTACCCTTTTTATCTTGCCTATGCGATAGAAGATGAGGTCTCCGATTTAGGAGACGTATCCGATTGGAGTGCAGAACATAAATGGGACGGAATCCGCTCACAGGTGATTATCCGAAAAGGCGAATTATACGTATGGAGTCGAGGCGAAGAATTAGTCACTGATAAATACCCTGAGTTTTCATCTTTTGTAGAAGCACTGCAAGATGGCGTCGTATTGGATGGTGAAATCTTACCATTTATCAACGGACAGATAGGTACCTTCAACGATCTACAAACACGCATCGGACGTAAGAATGTGTCTAAAGCACTCCTCGCAAAAGTCCCTGTGATTTTAAAAGCGTATGATTTGTTGGAATGGAAAGGTAAAGATATCAGATCGATGCCTTTTAAAGAACGAAGAGTTCTTTTGGAAACTTTGGTAGAAACTATAGACAGTGAAGAAATTCCTTTACATATTTCAGAAACCATTTCTTTCTCCAATTGGGAAGAGATGGCAATAGAACGTGCTAAATCCAGAGAAATGCAAAGTGAAGGACTCATGATTAAGCGTTGGGATGCGAGTTATAAAGTAGGGCGCAAGAAAGGAGATTGGTGGAAGTGGAAAGTAGATCCGCTTACCATAGATGCTGTGCTTACGTATGCGATGCGTGGTCACGGGAGGCGTACCAATCTATTTACAGATTATACCTTCGGATTATGGAATGAGGAGAAGGAATTGGTCACTTTCGCGAAAGCGTACTCAGGACTCACCGACGCAGAGTTTAGAAAAGTAGATGCTTGGATTAAAAAGAACACGTTAGAACGTTTTGGTCCCGTACGGAGTGTCACCCCACAATTAGTATTTGAGATTGCCTTTGAAGGCATTGCACTTTCATCTCGTCATAAAAGTGGAATTGCCACGCGTTTTCCAAGAATATTACGCTGGCGACAAGACAAAAAAATAGAAGACGCCAATACCTTAGAAGACCTTAAAATGATGATTCCTAAAACTGAAACGACATGAATCGAGCGGCATTAGTAGAAATTGCCGAAGCTTGGTTTCAAGAACAAGATTGGAAACCGTTTCCGTTTCAAAAACAGACATGGCAAGCCTTTTTGCAAGGAAAACATGGGCTTTTAAATGCGCCAACAGGAAGTGGGAAAACCTATGCACTCTGGATTCCCATTGTATTGGATATTATCAAACAAAATCCTGAGTACAAAACCAATCCAAAAAAAGGACTAAAAGCAATATGGATTACACCCTTACGTGCTTTATCAGTAGAAATACAACAAGCCGCCGAACGGTTTGTCGCTGGAGTTGATGCACCATTTACCGTAGGCATTCGCACAGGTGATACTTCGCAAAAAGAACGCACTGCTCAAAAGCGGAAAATGCCAGATTTGCTTATTACGACCCCTGAAAGTTTACAATTGCTCTTAGCCTCCAAAGGTTATGCAAAAACCTTCGAAAATTTACACGCTGTGGTAATTGACGAGTGGCACGAACTTTTGGGAAGCAAGCGTGGCGTGCAAATGGAATTAGCACTTTCCAGACTAAAAGTAGTCGCCCCTCGATTACGGATTTGGGGAATTTCAGCAACAATTGGAAATTTAGAACAAGCCAGAGATGTGTTGTTAGGTACTGATCAAAAAAGCTTAGAAAATTCGGTATTAATCAAAGCTAATATACAGAAGAAAATTACCGTAAAATCCATCATCCCAAAAAATATAGAAACCTTTCCTTGGCGGGGTCATCTTGGCATTCATTTACTGGATGAGGTCTTACCGATTATAGATAAAAGTAAAAGTACGTTGCTCTTTACCAATACCAGAGCGCAGTGCGAGATCTGGTTTCAAAAAATTCTAGCTGTACGACCAGAACTCGCGGGGTCACTTGCGATGCATCATGGGAGCATCAGTAAAGATACCCGTTTATGGGTCGAGAATGCCATTCGATCTGGCGATTTGAAAGCCGTGGTTTGTACCTCAAGTCTGGATCTTGGCGTCGACTTTGCCCCTGTAGAAACCATTATCCAAATTGGAAGCCCAAAAGGCGTTGCACGTTTTTTACAACGAGCAGGACGTAGCGGGCACCAACCTGGAAAAGAAAGTGTGATCCATTTTTTACCTACACACGCTTTGGAGCTTATAGAGGCGTCTGCCCTTCAAAAAGCAGTCAAACAAAAAATAGTAGAAGATCGGATTCCCTATCTTAATAGCTATGACGTGCTCGTGCAATATCTGGTGACCCTCGCTGTATCTGACGGATTTTATCCAGATACCATTTTTAAAGAGATCCAAACCACCAGTTGCTTTCAGGCAATTACACAAGATCAATACCAATGGATTCTTAATTTTCTAGTATTAGGAAGTCAAAGTTTACAAGCGTATGATGAGTATCGTAAAGTGGAGATAGAAGAAGATGGAAAATTTAAAGTCAATAGCCGTGCAGTATCCATGCGTCATAGACTACAAATAGGTACCATTGTAAGCGATGCAAACCTGATGGTCAAATATCTAAAAGGAGGTTTTATAGGAACGATTGAAGAATGGTTTGTCTCCAAACTTAAACCTGGCGATGTATTTACGTTTGCAGGTAGAAATCTGGAGTTGTTTAAAATCAAAAATATGCAAGTCCTCGTCAGAAAATCTAATAAGAAAACAGCCAAAGTTCCAAGTTGGATGGGAGGACGCATGAGTTTTTCTTCAGAAATGAGTGATATGCTTCGCGACGAATTATATAATGTGAATCGCACCGATCTCCCATTGTCTAAGGAATTAAAAGCATTAGAACCCATTTTCACGAGACAACAAAGAGAAAGTATTATTCCGTCCAAAAATGAATTTCTGATAGAAACTTTTAAAACCCGAGAGGGCTATCATGCCGTCTTCTACCCTTTTGAAGGACGCTTTGTACATGAAGCGATGGCAAGTCTGATCGCCTATCGGATTAGTTTGTTATCGCCTATTACCTTTACCATTGCCTATAACGATTACGGTTTTGAACTGCTGTCAGATCAGTTTTTTGATATTCAAGAAGTCATTGACAATAATCTGTTTACAGCAGCATACTTAAAAAGTGATTTACAAAAAAGCCTAAATGCTACCGAAATGGCTCGGCGTAAATTCAGAGATATTGCGGTAATTTCTGGACTCGTATTTACAGGCTATCCAGACAAACAAGTAAAAAACAAACACCTACAATCAAGTTCGCAACTCCTCTTTAATGTCTTTGCAGATTACGAACCTGTTAACCTACTATACCAACAAGCCTTTACAGAAACATTTGACCATCAGCTAGAAGAAGGAAGATTGCAACTTGCTATGGAGCGTATTGAAGCACAAACCATCGTATGGAAAGATTGTGAGAAGCCAACTCCCTTTTCATTTCCTATTATTACAGACCGCTTACGCGAAAAATTATCATCAGAAAAACTAGCCGACCGTATCAAACGAATGGTAGCGTTGCTTACCAAGTAACTTGTTTGTGAGTCGTGAGTCGTGAGTCTATTAATCTAAAGGTTTAAAATTTATTGGTTATTCTAATGTGTATCCCTTGATTAGTGTTGACTGCTAACTTAAAAATTTTACAAGTTTAATAGCATATCGATTTCTGTCTGCCTACTAAGAAAAAAACAAACAAACCTATAAAGATTCCATACCCCTATATTTCCTAGAATGTATATCTTAGTCACGCATGGAGACAACGGAAATTACCATCCAAAATCAAACTTTCACACTACACCCTTCAGGAGCGCTTTTCTGGAAAGAAAAAAGCTATCTCCTTATCGCCGATGTACATTTCGGAAAAATCACACATTTTAGAAAACACGGTAGCGGAGTCCCTCAAGAAGCTATCCACAAAAACATCAAAGACTTAGACACTGTATGTTCCTATTTTAATCCGGATACTATTATTTTTATGGGAGATCTCTTTCATAGTCATTTAAATACAGAATGGTTTTTATTTGAAAAATGGGTAGAAACCATCGCGAGTAACATACAATTAGTCACTGGAAATCATGATATCATCGCTCCACTACACTATGAAGAATTAGGTATTCAAATTTTTGAAGAACGTTGTGTGGACACTATTCTTTTAACACACCATCCAGAAACCAGAAATGGTTTTTTTAATATCGCGGGACATATTCATCCAGGAGTTCAATTAACAGGAGTCGGGAAACAATTTTTAAAAGTACCCTGCTTTTTTATGAAACCTAATCAGTTAATACAACCTGCGTTTGGAACATTTACAGGGAACTATATGCTTACTCCAAACCCAGAAGATCGTGTTTTTGCAGTAGCAGATGATCAAGTCATAGAAATAGTATTAGGCCTTCAATAATCTTCACTTACTATACTTAAGATGATGGTATAAACGTATCTCTTTCATAAGATACATTATTAATCATCTGTATGATTTCTTGAGGTGATGAATACTGACTTTTAAGTCGAAGTTTTTGAGGAGGAGAAAGCCTCGCTTTTTCTAAAATAAAATGTTTAGTCTTTAGCACATACTCATTCAGGCCTTGTTTACTCGCATATACATCGGCTATTTGAGTTACCTCTTTTCTATATTTTTTTGAAAAGAAATAATACAAGCAATGTTGTAATAAGTCTTTTTTTGAAAGACTTTCCAGATATATGACAATTCCCAGCGTATGTCCCACCAAACCTATAATGATTTCCCTTGGAATTTCTGTCGTAAAGTAAGTAGCTCCAGAAATCGTAAAAGATTCGTTGAGTGCCATTGTATAAGATTTCTTCCTAACCCAAGGCAATAGGCTCATCCAGTAAGGAGAAACCTGAATTAAAGGCTTATTAGAATTTTCTATGAATTCAATATGAATAGGCACTTCCCCTAATTGAGGATAGAAAGAAAGTGCTTTCCAAGCCTCTTCTTTTATAATTTCAGGGATGTGATGTGTAACGTACATTTTTTTATTTTTAAAATTAGGAATAAACAATATATCGTATGCGTCCAATACATTTAATTCTTGCCGTTTTTAAAAAACCAGTCTCCATTTAAAGTAAGCAACACGCTATAAATTTGAGAATACTAAATCATTAAAAACAAGTAGCTAACTAAAACGATACGTTAAAAACAACGACTATGTTAAAATAATTGCTAATTTTGTAGTTAATGAAACAATTCATCCACAAATCTCTAGCAATTTTTATGGCTTGTGTAGTATGCTTTACTACCATGTCATTTACAATTGATATGCATTATTGTGGAAATACGATGGTGGATTATTCTTTCTTTCATAACGTAAATACCTGCGGAATGGAAAAAGCAGCACTCGCCTCTAGTTGTGAAAATCCAGAAATGTCCAAAAAATCATGTTGTTCAGACAAACAATTGGTTATAGAAGGACAAGACGATTTAAAAGATGCTTTCAAGAATTTAACTTTTGAGCAACAAACCTTTGTTACTGCATTCTCTTATTCATATCTCAGTCTCTTTGAAGGAACTATCTCTAACGAAGTTCCACGCATAGAATACTCCCCTCCCCTTTTTAAACGGGATGTGCAAGTACTGCACCAAACGTTTCTTATTTGATTTTAAACAGTAGTAGATAGCCCAGCGATACAATCGTTTAGGGCTGATTTTGTTGTGTTTGTTTTTCTGATTTTCCAGAACCTCAACCCTTTCATCACTGTTTAATTATCAAATGATATGCTTAATAAAGCAATTAAATTCCTTATCGAGAACAAGCTTGTCGCTGTTTTAATGCTCCTCCTCTTCGTAGGTTGGGGTTTGATAAATGCGCCCTTTATTTCTGAAGAGTCAGGAATCTCAGCCTACTCAAACCCAGTTGCCGTGGATGCGATTCCAGACATTGGTGAGAACCAACAAATCGTATTTACCAAATGGCAAGGACGTTCTCCACAAGATATTGAAGACCAGATTACCTATCCCCTCACAACATCCTTACTAGGGATTCCGGGAGTAAAAACCATTCGAAGTTCCTCGATGTTTGGTTTTTCCAGCATCTATATCATTTTTGAAGAAGATATCGAGTTTTACTGGTCACGAAGTCGTATCCTCGAAAAATTAAACTCATTACCCGCCAACTTATTACCAGAAGGTGTCAATCCCGCTTTAGGACCCGATGCAACAGGATTAGGGCAAATTTATTGGTATACCTTAGAAGGACGTGATGAAAACGGAAATGTCACTGGCGGATGGGATTTACAAGAACTTCGCAGTATTCAAGATTACTATGTTAAATATGCGCTTTCTGGCGCCAGTGGTGTCTCAGAAGTTGCCTCTATAGGAGGCTTTATAAAGGAATACCAAGTAGACGTCGATCCTGAAAAAATGCGCCAATACAATATTGGTCTCAACCAAATTGTAAAAGCCGCAAAAGAAAGCAATCAAGACATTGGTGCACAAACCTTAGAAATTAATCAGGCAGAATATCTCGTACGTGGTTTAGGCTATGTAAAGTCTATTGAAGATATAGAGAATGCTGTTGTTGCTTCAGAAAATTTCACCTCACTTCGGATCAAAGATGTGGCACGTGTCACACTCGGTCCCGCAACCAGACGTGGTATTCTGGATAAAGAAGGAGCCGAAGTTGTAGGAGGTGTCGTCGTGGCTCGCTATGGTGCAAATCCCATGGAAGTCATTACCAATGTAAAAGCAAAAATTGAAGAACTCAAAGGTGGCTTACCTTCAAAAGTACTACCCGATGGTCGCACATCACAACTCACTGTCGTTCCGTTTTATGACCGTACAGAACTTATTGAAGAAACCCTCCATACACTCAACGAGGCATTGACGTTAGAGATCTTAATTACTATATTGGTCATCATCATCATGGTGTTCAATGTAAGAGCCTCTATCTTAATTTCAGGATTATTACCCGTCGCGGTGCTTATGGTTTTTGTGGCGATGAAACTCTTTAACGTAGATGCCAATATTGTGGCACTTTCAGGCATTGCCATTGCGATTGGCACCATGGTCGATGTAGGCGTCATTCTAGCCGAAAATATGATTCGTCACATGAATGATTCTAGATTACGCTTTCGCGAAAGCGGGGAAGAATTTACGACAAACGAGATTATCTATAATGCTACCGCCGAAGTTTCTGGAGCCATCTTAACAGCTGTCCTTACTACGATTATAAGTTTTGTACCCGTATTTACCATGATAGGTGCCGAAGGAAAACTATTCCGTCCACTGGCATTTACAAAGACCATGGCGTTATCGGCTTCATTGGTTATTGCCTTATTTATAATCCCTCCAATTGCCGCCTTTTTATTCAAAAGAACAAGCATTCGGCAGCGTTCAAAATACATCTTGAACGGACTGTTAATCGTTTTGGGAATCGTAGCGATTGCATACGGTTTTTGGTTAGGGCTTGTCTTAATCGCCTTTGGAATTACGGCATTACTAACGATGCAGGATACGCTTTCGCGAAAGCGTGCTAACCTTATTAACATAAGTATTTCCGCTGCTGCCATCATCTTTCTATTAGCTGAATATTGGCGACCTCTGGGCTTTGACCGAAGCATCCTCATCAACTTAATTTTTGTCTCGATCATTTGCTTCGGAATCTTGGGGATATTCTCTCTTCTAAAAAGGTATTACCATCAGATTTTAGCATGGGCACTAGCTCATAAAGTCCTATTTCTTATCATCCCGACAACCATTCTTATATCTGGGGTCTGGATTATGAATAATACAGGAAAAGAGTTTATGCCATCGCTCAATGAAGGATCTTTTCTTCTAATGCCTACTTCCCTTCCACACGCTGGTATAGAAGAAAACAAACGGGTACTACAACAGTTGGATATGGCAGTTGCCACCATTCCTGAGATAGAAACGGTTGTTGGTAAATCAGGTAGAACGGAATCTGCCTTAGACCCCGCACCGCTCTCTATGTATGAAAATATGATTCAGTACAAATCTGAATATATGCGTAATGCACAAGGCAAACGCCAGCGTTATAAAGTAAATAAGGATGGATTTTTTGTATTGAAAGATGGTTCATTCTATTATAATAAAAATACAGATGTCAGTTCGAGCCCTTCGACAAGCTCAGGACAGGCGCTGTCGAAGAACTTCTCTGTAGAGAGCCTAGATTTAATCGAAGACGAAGACGGTGAATACTTCCGTAACTGGCGACCAGAAATAAACAGCCCAGACGATATCTGGAATGAAATCGTCAAAGTCACCAAGTTGCCTGGCGTGACATCAGCACCCAAATTACAACCTATCGAAACCCGATTGGTGATGTTGCAAACAGGAATGCGAGCACCTATGGGAATTAAGGTAAAAGGACCTGATTTAAAAACCATCGAGAATTTTGGCTTACAACTAGAAGATATTCTCAAACAAGCCGAAGGTGTCAAAGAACAAGCTGTTTTTGCAGACCGAATTGTTGGCAAACCATATCTACTCATTGATATCAAACGGGAGCAACTCGCCCGTTATGGAATCTCCATTATGGATGTACAGCAAGTATTGCAAGTCGCCGTGGGCGGAATGCCCCTCACACAAACCGTTGAAGGTCGTGAGCGCTACGGAGTACGTGTGCGGTATCCAAGAGATTTGCGTGGCAACCCAGATGATCTTAAAAAGATATATGTTCCTGTTGCTACGGGTACTCCTGTGCCTTTAGGCGAGTTGGTGGATATTCGCTATGAACAAGGTCCGCAAGTGATTAAAAGTGAGGACACGTTTCTTGTTGGCTACGTATTGTTTGATAAACTAGATGGTTTTGCCGAAGTAGATGTCGTCGAAAACGCACAGGCGTTAATTAAACAGAAAATAGCTATCGGCGAATTAAGCGTTCCTAAAGGAATCAGTTATCAATTTACGGGAACGTATGAAAATCAGTTGCGGGCAGAGAAAACACTTTCTCTTGTCGTGCCACTAGCACTTGCTATTATCTTTTTGATTTTGTATTTCCAGTTCCGATCTGTTTCTACATCGTTAATGGTATTTACAGGAATCACCGTAGCTTTTGCTGGAGGTTTTATTATGATCTGGTTGTATGGACAGGATTGGTTTTTCAATTTCAACCTCTTTGGAGAGAATATGCGAGAGCTATTCAATATGAAAACCATCAATCTGAGTGTAGCGGTTTGGGTAGGATTCATCGCACTATTTGGTATTGCTACCGATGATGGTGTGGTCATGGCGACCTACCTTACACAAACCTTTAACCGTGACAAACCCACAGATAAAAAAGCCATTCGACACTCAGCGCTAGAAGCGGCTGGTAAGCGTATTCGTCCTTGTTTAATGACAACCGTCACCACCATTCTTGCTTTACTTCCCGTATTGACCTCTACAGGAAAAGGAAGTGATATCATGATTCCTATGGCGATCCCTATTTTCGGAGGAATGATCATTGACATTACCTCCTATTTTATTGTACCTGTATTGTATAGTTGGCGAGAAGAATTCTTTTTAGAAAAGAGAAAAAAAAGAGAAGAGAGAAGAGAGAAGTGAAAAGTGGAAAGTGAAAATAGAATTGACTAAAAGAATATAATTATGGCAGAAAGTATTTTAAAAACCAAAAGTTATCAGTTTGCAATTTTAATTGTGAAGCTATCACAGATGTTAGTTTCTGAAAAGAAAGAATATATTTTAAGTAAACAGCTTTTAAGAAGTGGAACCGCAGTAGGTGCTCTTATCCGAGAAGCCGAATTTGCTCAAAGCAAAAAGGACTTTATAAATAAAATGAGTATCGCATTAAAGGAAGCAAATGAATCTATTTATTGGATTGATTTACTTAAGGATACAAATTATATTCTCAAAGAGCGTCATCATTCATTAGTGTCAGATTGTAAAGAATTGGTAGCGATGCTCGTGAGTTCAATAAAAACAACTAAGTCTAGAATGTAATATGGATTTTTCAAAAATTAAAAGTGAAAAGTTAAAAGTAAAAAATGACACGTTCACTGTATTTACAATGGCTATACTTCAAAGGTGGCTTAGGAACGTTGATGTTTATAGTTTTTCACCTTTCACTTTTCACTTCAAAAGAGTTGCAATTTTTAGTTTTTCACTTTTCACTTTTCACTTTGCGTCAGCACAGCAACTACAAAACTACATTCAAGAGGCAGAAAAAAATAATCCAGAAATTCAGGCTTATGAATTACGATATAACATCGCAGAAGAAAAAATACATGAAGCCGACTGGATACCGAATACAGAATTTAGTGCAGGCTATTTTGTGAGCGAACCAGAAACGAGAACAGGAGCGCAACGTGCACGGTTTTCAGCGAGACAAATGTTGCCTTGGTTTGGTACCATTACCGCTCGAGAAAACTATGCGAGTTCGATGGCAGATACAGAGTATGTAGACATTGTTATTGCCAAGCGCAAACTAGCGCTTTCTGTTTCGCAATCGTATTATAAGCTCTATGCAATCAAGGTAAAACAAAAAGTATTGGAGGAGAACATTCAATTACTAAAAACCTACGAAAAACTGGCACTTACTTCTGTAGAAGTTGGCAAAGCCTCCGCAGTTGATGTCTTGCGATTGCAGATCAGACAGAACGAATTGCTACAGGAAAAAGAAGTCCTAGACGCCGCGTATGTAGGAGAGCAAACCGCTTTTAATAAATTATTGCATCGAGACAGAACCACGGCGGTACCGATTCTAGAAGAATTTGTATTACCAAATGAAGATATACTATATGCGGAGGATGCTTTGGCGCTCAATCCTGAGTTGCTTAAATATGATAAACTCTATGAATCTGTAGCCCAATCAGAAGCGTTGAATCTAGCAGAACGAAATCCTATGATAGGTTTCGGATTAGATTATATACCAGTTTCCGAACGTCCAGATATGAATTTTAGTGACAACGGAAAAGATATTTTTATGCCGATGGTTTCGGTTTCTATTCCCATTTTCAATAAAAGCTATGATTCAAAAAGTAAGCAGAATGAGTTGCGACAATTAGAAATCACCTCGCAAAAAGAGTCGCGATTAGATGTTTTAGAGACCGCTTTCGCGAAAGCGATATCACAGCGTACACAAGCCAGAATTATATACGCTACACAGGAGAAAAACTTAAAACAAGCTCGTGATGCCGAAGAAATTCTCATTAAGAATTATGAAACTGGAACGATTGATTTTAATGATGTATTGGATATACAAGAACTTCAATTGAAATTTCAGATCAATCAAATAAATGCCATCACCACTTACTATGCGAAAAGTGCCGTAGTCAATTATTTAATAACTCAATAATACATAAAATGAAATTATTCAAATCAATTTTAATCGCCATCGCAGTCATCACATCAGTCACAATGCTGTCTTGTAAAGAAACAAAAACCGAAACCAAAACAACGACAGAGAAGCTAGGAAAAGAATATACATCTACGTATGTATGTCCTATGCACTGTAAAGATAGTGGTAGCGATACAGAAGGTACGTGTGATACCTGCGGAATGACGCTTGTAAAAAATGAAGACCATAAAGCTAACGGACATACACACGAATAGTTATAGATTCCTTTCACCCCTAAATGGAAGGAAGACGGATTGGCACGCCTAGTGTTCCCTAAACGCTAGGTGTCGCTCATCCTGATTGAATACTGAAAGTAACTCCATCTAAATACACTACGGGCATAAATAAAAAATAATGAATATGAATGAATTTTTAAAACAATGGGCTGAGGCAGCTTACACCAGTACTGGATTTTTCTGGATGGCATTATGGGCATTTGTTTTAGGATATATCATCAGTAGTATGATACAAATTTTTGTAACCCAAGATAAAATGCAAAATGCAATGGGCGAAAACGAAGGTAAAGCAATGCTGCTAGGTACGTTCTTCGGGTTTATAAGTAGCTCGTGTAGTTTCTCAGCATTAGCGGGTACGAAGTCCATTTTTAAGAAAGGAGCTAGTTTTGTGTCTTCTATGGCTTTCCTATTGGCATCAACAAATCTTGTGATTGAATTGGGAATCATCATTTCTATATTCTTAGGTTGGCAATTTGTAGTAGGCGAATATGTAGGCGGTGTGCTGCTTATCCTTATTTGCTGGATGCTTATCCGTCTTATCAATCCTAAAAAGCTTATTGAAAATGCTCGAAAGAACCTAGAGAATGAAGATGATGA
>Ga0115554_1000194_pt1 | contig 39830 bp, 24 predicted proteins | sample COGITO_mtgs_1104_3_FD_87283 | JGI IMG/M metagenome (GOLD analysis project Ga0115554, IMG submission 87283) | Pelagic marine microbial communities from North Sea - COGITO_mtgs_110404 | ecosystem: Environmental > Aquatic > Marine > Epipelagic | place: Germany:Helgoland, sampling site Kabeltonne... | reverse complement strand
CGGGTCTCGTATACGGCGGTTAGCAATCCATCTTTTCAATCGCTCTTTACACCAATCGAAAATATTTCCTAATTTCTCAAATGGTTACACATTTTCTAGGGAATCGATCACCCAATAACGAAAACAAATGCTGCATTCGGCATTTCAGAAAGGATTACTTTCAGTCCTTCCTCACTTGTGAGACCTATGCAGTTTTACTGCAACTCATTTTCCGTGAGTACTATGACCTCTGCTGACTTCTCCACAAACCAACTCGTGATTATGGAGATCTCCCCAGGTGAGAGCATCTTCTTTCACTCGATTCCTGCTGTATCTACTATTTTGGTTATCACTTTAAAAAAGTGTTTAGGACTTCGCAGTGATGTGCCTACTTATCCAACCTCATAGCCTCGTATACAGTTCCTGTTCGTCAGTACCGAGTTTTGTAGTCCTGCTTACTTCAGTCTTAGTTTCACAACTAGCAACCTTGCAGCTTACTAATGGTTCAAGGCGTTACCCCTGCCCATAAGGGACTTGCACCCTCTAAATGAATTATTTATCTTTCGATAAATAAAAGATGCCCATGCTGGGCACACACAGTGTATATAAAAAATAGCGCAAGTCGGTGCTAAAACAAAGGCTTGGGCATTTTTGGAAAGTCGCCAAATTTTTAAATTTGACAAATTTCCAAAAATAAAATAATTAATAAAATTTAAAAATTCGGCTTGTGTATAATCTGAAATTTATCGCTTATTTTCAGCGCTACATTTCATATACGAGATGTTGTGTTTCCTGCAAAAAAAAAGCCAGCCGCACATTTTAGCACATTTGATTTTTGCCAACGCTAAAAGCCAACGCTGAAAAACCAAAAGAGCTAAAATCCCCAACACTCTATTGTGATGCTTTTTGCACTCATAATATGAGATGTTTTACTATCTTGTGGTCTGATAAAAATAAATCCTCTAATGAATAGGATTAAAGAAGTATTAGACGACAAAGGAATAAAGCAGACTTGGTTAGCTGAAAAGCTAGGCAAGAGTTACAATATGGTGAATTCCTATGTGAAAAATAGAAGACAACCGAGTATCGAAGATTTATACAGGATTGCCGAAATCTTAGATGTAAATGCTAAGGACTTATTAACTGACTCAGCATCATGACAAGAAAAATATCGGAATCAGATACTAGAGCAAATTACATTGATCCAAAACTTATTGAAAGTGATTGGACTTCTGATAATATTGAACGAGAATACTATTTCACAGACGGTAGAAAGTTATTTGGAAATAAAAGAGGTAAACGCCTGTTTCTTGATTACTTGCTGAAATTTAACAATACTAACCTAGCGATAATAGAGGCTAAAAAGATTGATGATCACCCAACCAAAGGACTTCAACAAGCTTTAGATTATGCCGAGAAATTAAAAATCAATTTTGTCTATGCCACCAATGGCAAACGAATTTATGAATTTGATCGACAAAAAGGTTCAGGTGAATACATTGATGAATTCCCTACTCCAAATTCTCTTTACAACAGGTTATATCGGAAGAATCTCCAGCTAAAAGAAAAATTACATGGTATCCCTTTTCATCTGACGGGTCCAATGAGACCTAGATATTACCAAGAGATTGCGGTAAACAAAGTAATGGAAAGCATTGGAGATGAAAGCAAAAGAATCCTATTAACCCTAGCTACAGGAACTGGTAAAACCTTTATCTCATTTCAAATAGTTCACAAATTACTACAAGCAAAATGGAATTTAGATGGAGAAGATAGAAGACCAAGAATACTGTTTCTAGTTGATAGAAATGTACTTGCTGATCAAGCCATAAACACATTTAATCCTTATGAAAATGATGTTGTTAAAATTGATGGTGAAGAAATAAAAAGCAGAAATGGTGTTGTTCCAACAAACGCATTTATCTTTTTTGCAATCTATCAGGCAATTGCAGAGAGAGAAAATATTGGCGGATACTACTCAAAATACTCTTCTGACTTTTTTGACCTTATCGTAATTGATGAGTGTCACAGAGGTAGTGCAAATGAAGAAGGTTCTTGGAGAGCAATTCTGGATCATTTTAAACCAGCGGTTCATTTAGGATTAACAGCTACACCAAAACGTGAAGACAATGTTGATACCTACAAATATTTTGGAAAGCCAATTTATGAATACTCATTAAAAGACGGTATCTCTGACGGGTTTTTAACTCCATACAAATTGAAAAGAGTTAAAACCAATATTGACGAATATATCCATACAAACGATAGTAAAGTAATACAAGGTGAGGTTAAAAAAGACCGCTACGAATTAAAAGACTTCAACAAAAGCATAACTATCGTTCAGCGAACTGAACTTATTGCACAAGCTATCTTAAACAATATTGGAGCAATGGAGAAAACCATTGTTTTCTGTGTTAATCAAGACCATGCTCTGGAGCTCAGAGACAAGATTAATAAACATAAAACTATTTCCGACTCAAACTACTGTGTTAGAGTTACTTCTGATGAAGGTAAAATTGGCAGAACATTTTTAGAATCGTTTCAGGATAATGACAAAGATATTCCTGTGATTCTAACATCTTCCAAAATGCTAACGACTGGGGTTGATGCAAGAAACGTGAGAAACATTGTACTTACTGCACCGATTGGATCTATGGTCGAATTCAAACAAATAATTGGAAGAGGAACTAGAGTTTATGATGGTAAAGATTTTTTTACAATTATTGATTTTGTAGGAGCTACTGATCTTTTCTATGACGCTAAATGGGATGGTATTCCCGAAGACGAAACAGAAACTGATGAAACTGGAAATGGAAGTTCAGAAGCAAAACCAAGAAAACCAAAACCGCCAACAGTTGAAGAACCTAAAGGCGAATATGGAGAAAAAAAAGAAAAACTGATTATCGAATTGAGTAACGGACGAAAGCTTAAAATCATTGATATTGATACTCGTTATATAGATGAAAATGGGAAACCTTTAACAGCTAGAGAATTTTTAGAAAAGCTTGTTGGAGAACTACCTGCTATTTATAAAGATGAAGCACATCTAAGAAAAATCTGGGCAAACCCGGACACAAGAAAAAACCTATTAGCCCAACTCGGTGAACTGGGTTTTGACAAAGAACAATTGGACGTTTTGCGGAATATGATTGCCACTCCAGAGTGTGACATTTTTGATGTGTTGTCCCACATCTCTTTTAGTTCAGGTTTAAAGACTCGAAAAGACCGAGCTTTTTCTGTGCGAAATGACGATAAATTCTTCTCTATTTATCAGAATTTAAAGGCACGTGAATTTTTGGAATATGTGCTAAACCATTATGAGAAATTCGGAATTGAAGAACTGCAACGAGATAAACTTGGCGATTTAATAAAACTAAAACTAGGAACACCGAAAGATGCTAAAGTCATTTTCGGAGATATGAAAAATTTGCTTGGAGCCTATTATAAACTTCAAGAAAACATATATAAAGCTTCATAAATGGAATTAACTATATCAAAAAATAAGATTCACCAATTTCCACAGACACTCACTTTGGATAGTAATGTAATGACTTTTGTAGGTGAAAACGGGTGTGGTAAATCTGCCATTTTAGAAAGTATTTTTACTGATCACCTTGATGATAATCAGGAAGAAACTAGGCTAATCACCTTCTCTTCTGGTAACAATGAATCCTTCTCTTCCATTTTTAAGAATAGCATAAGGAGTAAGCAACGATTCGTTGTAAACAACTCTGATGATGAAGAAAAATTTGAAAACGCAATAAATGCATTCTACTTTGACGAAGGCTGGGTAAGGTTACTGATTTTCTTCGCAACGGCTCTTAAAAGAGAAGGGAAAACAATTGAGTTCCTAAAGTCCAAAGAATTAATAGACACAAATGCTGATGGAGTCGATATTTCTACAAAAATTGGTTTCCCTTTTCGTGTTAGAAAATACTACAATGACAAAATAGTATATGCTGTAGAACAAGAAGCAGAAGACTTTGAGCTTGAACAAAAATCAATACGCAAGACTTTTTTTCATCAATTTTTATCGAAACTAACAGAAAAAATACACTCAGCAGATTTCGACTTTGAAACTGAAAATTCGAGAATTGTTAAATCTTGGAAATGGTTTCAAGCTAAAGATGCTGCCCTAGTTTTAGGTACTGACACAAATAAAATTTTCTCTTTTCTTGCATGGGCTTCGTTACATAACCAGTTTATCTTTAAGAATGAGTGTGGGTTATATTTCAAAGGGGATTTGGAATTAAATCAACTCAGTGACGGTGAGCATCAATTACTTGCAATTTATTCTCTTATTGACTTATTCGACTCGGAAAACACACTGTTTTTACTAGATGAAGTCGACTCTCATTTATATTATCGTAACATTCAAAAGCTTTGGAATGTTTTTGGTGAAATAGATGGTAAGGTAATCACAACAACCCATTCTGCCGACTCAATAATTCTTAATGAGTTCACGAACATTAAACTGGTTCAAAGAGGTAAAATCGAAGAAGACACGGTAGCAAATCAAATTCTTGATCGATTAGAATCATTGTCAGCAGGCGGTAATTATAAATTATCAATTGCGGGTAAAGTAAAATACCTTGCTCTAGTTGAAGATTATTTTGACTGGTTTATTTTTCTTGAACTGTGTAAAAAGAAGATTCCTGATTTCGACCTAAACATTCAACAACAGATCCATTATATTAAATGTAGTTCTGGGTTCAGCAATTATTCTCAAAGATTTGGAAGTTCCAAATTAGATTGGGTTGATTCTTTTAAGAAACATCATTCAAACCCTAATACCAATACAATTTTTCTAGTATGTGATAGAGACAACCTCTCTATTGATGATGTTCAAGATTCAGGTTTAGTTCTTAATTCGGTAGCTACTGGTAGGCAAAATAAAATAAACCTTAGAGGTGCAGGAAACAAAGCCGCCTACCTCTTAAGTTGGAAACGAAGAGAAATTGAAAATTACCTACTAAGCCACACAATGCTTAGAGCCCATGGAAAGTTAGCAGAAATAAATCAGCATTTAGCACCAATTCACCAGCTTAGACCAGAGGAGCCATGCGACAATGTAGATGTTCGCAATTTAGATGTTAAAACAATGCTTCAACCATTGTACTTAAAAGATGGCTTAGCTGTTATTCCAACAGATGAAAGTGGAGTTGATTATAATAAACTATCAGCAATTATTGTGGAAATACCTGTAAATGAAATATCAAATGATATTGTAAACATCTATAATTTCATTAAAGGAAAAATATAATATGAGTGATATACAAAACAAAATAGACCGAATTACCGATATCCTCAGAAGAGATGATGGTATTAGTGGTGCAATGCATTACACAGAACAAATTTCTTGGATCTTGTTTTTGAAATTCTTAAATGATTTCGAAGAAAACAAAACAGATGAATCAATTCTAGAAGATAAAGAATATGAATTCGTAATTCGTAAAGATTTAAGATGGGCATCTTGGGCTTGTCCAAAAGATGATAATGGAAAGTTAGATGTTAAGCGAGCACTTACAGGTAGCGACTTAATAGAATTTGTTAATAATACCTTCTTTCCCTATCTCAAAGGTTTTAAGAATAACATAAGTGATCCACAGTCCATAAAATATAAAATAGGTGCGATTTTCGAATACTTGGACAATCGAATTGCAAGTGGTCATACGTTGCGAGAAGTTTTAGACATCATTGATGCACTGGATTTCCAAAGCTCTGATGAGCTTTTTGAACTTTCTCAGATTTACGAGAACCTGCTTAAAGGCATGGGTTCTGATGGTGGTAATTCAGGAGAATTTTACACTCCTAGAGCAATCATTAAGGCAATGGTTGAAGCTGTTGACCCTAAAGTGGGTGAAACAATTTATGATGGAGCTGTGGGAAGTGCAGGCTTTTTAGTAGAAGCATTTGAATACATGACAACAGATGATAAGAAGGCAAAATATTCGGCATCTGATTGGGAAAAAATTCAAACAAAAACCTTTTATGGGCAAGAAAAAACTTCACTAGGCTATGTAATGGGGATGATGAATATGATTCTTCATGGTATCGAAAGTCCGAATGTTTACAAAGGAAATACCTTGACGCAAAACATTCGTGATTATCAAGAAAAAGATCGTCACAATGTAATACTTGCTAATCCACCATTCGGAGGTAAAGAGAAAAAACAAATTCAGCAAAATTTCCCAATAGAAGCAAACGCAACTGAATTACTTTTTTTGCAACACTTTATGAAAATATTAAAAGTGGAAGGTCGTGCTTCCATCATTATTCCAGAAGGTGTTTTGTTTCAAACTGCTGGAGCATTTAGTAAGGTTAAGCAAGATTTATTAGAAGGATTCAATGTGCACACAATTGTGAGTTTACCCAGTGGAGTTTTCCTGCCATATAGCGGTGTCAAGACTAATATTTTGTTTTTCGATAGAAAAGGATCAACATCAAAAATCTGGTATTATGATGTAACTCCACCGTATAAATTGACTAAAAATAAACCCATCACATATGAACATATAATGGAGTTTGTAAAACTATTTAAACACCCTGAAAAACGAAATCATACTAACGCCAAAACAGATAAAAAGTGTAATGACTGGACTGTTCCTGTTAGCGACTTTCAAGATTTTAATTTAAGTGCAAAAAATCCACATAAGGTAATTGATATCGAGCATATATCTCCAAAAGAATTGCTCTCAACTGTTAAGAAAAATGACATACAAACCAATGAACTTTTAAATCAAATTAGAAAAATAATTGAAGGTCTAGACGAGGAGTTTATTAAGTTTAAAGGAGTAAACACACCTATTAAAAAATTATTAATGAAAACTAATACCATAAACCCAAAAACTGAGTATTCTAATAGAGAATTCACATATATAGATATTTCTTCGGTTGATAATAAACATTATTCCATTTCATCTCCAAAAATTTTGATTGGATCTGATGCTCCAAGTAGAGCACGGAAATTGATTAGAAAAGGTGATATTGTGTTTGCAACAACTCGTCCCAACTTAAAGAATATTTCAATGGTTTCTGAGACATACAATAATCCAGTTGCCTCAACTGGTTTCTGCGTGTTAAGAGCTAATCCTGAATTACTTCTGAGTGAATATTTATTTTATTACCTAATATCTGAAAGTGTTCAATCTAAGATTAAACCCTTTATACGAGGTGCTCAATATCCAGCAATTTCAGATAAAGATTTGACAAACATAGAAATCCCTGTTTTACCACTAAGAAATCAGGAGCAAGTTGTAGAAAAAGTCAGGGAATTACTAAACAGAAACAATAAAATTATTACAGCTTTAAATCTCAAAATTGAGAATCTAACCTTATTAAAAAACAGTATTTTAAATAATGCTTTTAAAGAAAGTCTAAAATGAAAGCCAGCCTACAGCATCCATACACATTGCCAAGTCGCTCAAAGGTCAGCCGCACTAGCCAAAACTTGTCAAAGAGTATGTCTGCCCCAACGCTGAAAACAAAAAGAAAGCACGAAAACACAGTCGAGTAGGAAAAGGGGAGTCTCACCCCTAAACCTCTCACAGAACCGTACGTGAACCTCTCAATTCATACGGCTCTTATTATGCAGTCAATTCCTTTAGGTTAACTGATAACCTAATGCCCAATGATAAAACAGGTTTGGATAATCTCTAGTTATACGCCTTAGCCCTGCTGTAGGCTTCCCTAAAATCAAGCATCAGTTTCTTTATCATCAACAGATTACTACTAAAAAACAACTCAAAACTATACTTGAAAAACTATTTTGATTTATAACACGATCAAGCCTCAAATGAGTCTAGGCGGTAATACACCTCTTGAAACATTTAATGGAATATCTATTTAACTTTCTAGATATACTAGTGGTTTTGGAGAGCGAAAAACCTTAAGGAAACAAGTAAATAAACAGAATGCTTGCAAAGTCTGTTTCTAAAACAAATCAAGTCATCGAAACTAAAAGCAAAGCTGATAAAACAACTTTACTCTTTAAATTAATAGCTAGTTTTCAAAGGCCACTTGCAACTATCTCTTTTTGTGATGAATCCCACAAATAGGACACATTATTGTAAAATGGACATAGAGGTTACACTACAAAGCTTCTCATCTTTACCAAAATTTAACAATATGGATTTTCGTACAAAGCATACGTTATAAGTAAAATAATTTCATCCCTTTCACTAATTTGCCATAGTTAAGATCAAATAACTGGTTGTCTTTCCAACTTGAAAAAGAAAGTATGTTATATTTTTTGACTTGCCTCCATAAAACACTTTTATTTACTATTGTTTTCCAAGAATCATCAATTGCAATAGGACATAAAACTGGCCTATTTTCTTCTTTCTCTCTTTCTCTTGCCCAATCTAATTCTGCCTCAACCCAATCGCTTTTAATAGAATTTTCTGATAGTATAGGAAGAATAATATCATTTGCTCTTATTGCAGATTGAACTTGAAATTCGATAGGACCTGAAACCATATCTTGACGATCCATCCATACAGCTACACCATCATTTTTTAATCGATAATAAAGCTTATCTGCAAAAATTTCGTCTCTTTGGGAATATGAAATAAAGATCCCTCCAATAAAGAAACCTTTACTCCTTTTATCAAATACAGAATATTGTAGGTCTACAATTTCAGAAGCATTTAGTCGATGGTCATATAGCCTTACTTCCATAGCTGACCATTCAGAAAAACCACATCCTTGTAAAAAATATTTAGAAATTCGACCAAAAGAATTTGTCAATGTATTAACATTAATGTCACTAGGCGCAAAATGGGTTGACATATCTAACCCCAAAGTATCGCTAAGATTAAGGTCATAAAACTTTGTTTCTCCAAAAACAGCCCTCTTAAATTGAGTGTTACTTAATAAGGTTCTCTTAAAAATACTACCTCCAAAATTAGAGTTTTCTAGTCTGCAACCTGAAAGGTCAGTATTCGTAAAGTTAGTAACTCTAAAATCACAATTATTTATAATAGATCCTTTGAAACTAGTACCGTGTAATTTGCTATCAATAAACCCTGTATTAGTTAATTTAGAATTTTCTAGATTTGCACCTGCCAAATTCGCTCCATTTAAGTTCGCATTACAGAGGTTAATTCCTTTAAGCTGAATATAACGGAGGTCAGAATTTGATAAATCTAGTTGAGTAAATGGATTTTCTTTTCGAAACTCTTCTAGCGCGAAAATCCCTGAATTTAATATTTCAATATGTTTTTGATTTGCCATAAGTCAGTCAAGCATTGTAAAACATTAATATATAGAAATATACGTAATTAAAAAATATGTCCAATTAGTAAATTTGATCAACCAATCTTAATCCTTCTTAAAATCGTGAACGCTAAGACTCCTTATGTACATATATATGATTTATAAGTTTAAATTCTTTTCCATTTCTTTAGACCTTCGCTAAAATACTCGTCTCCTTTTGAGTACATTAATTCATTTTCCCTAGTAACACTAAATTCAATGGGTTGATTTTTTATTTTTCCATCTCGCCATTTCAGAAAACATTCCTTCAGTAGATCTATTTCTTCGTCTTTAGTTAAATCCATATCCATGCTGTAAAGTTTATCCAACAATTCAATTACTAATGGATTTGTGTTTTTGTCAATATGGATAATTGGAGAAAGACGAATAAATCTATTTTCTATATCATCAGAAATAGATTTTGAAAGAAACATCAAACCAACGTAGTTCGCCCAATCTGGAGGTTGAAACAAAATTGTTTTGGCTTGGTTCATTACAGTTTCTTTAAAAAATTCAAATTGGAATTTGTAACGCCAAAATAATAGTTTCTTTTTTCTTTCTTTTATAGTAATTGACCTTACTTGATAAAATCTATCTTTTTGAGCTTTAGACATAAGTTTATTGGCGTTACCTAATGAAATAACAGTTATATCATCCAATGGGATTGATAATCGAAAAGCTTCGATGATGCCAGCGACTACTGGGTTATTGAAACCACCTAAAGCTCCATCCCATAAATAATACCAGATATTTGTTTTGTCAGCTTTTATTCTCGCAGGAAAATCAAAATACTGAACAGGAGCGTTTGAAGATCCATGAATAGCTTTAGTTAATGGAACAAACTCCTCAGTTGCATTATTTGGGGTATATGATCTAAAAAATTTAGCTCTGTTGTTCAATGCGTCAAAAGTACATACTATTAGTTTCAAAGATGGTTTACCAATAAAATCTGGTAAGTCATCCATTGTCATTTTATGAGCTTTTGGAAATAGTTTCCTAAAAGCTTCATATTTTCTACTTGAACTATATTTTGGTCCGAATGAAAACATTTTAGTTATTGAAACTGGCCAGAATGTTTCCCAAAATGAATTTTCACTAAAAATGCTTTCTCTTATTGATTTGTCATCAAAAAGAGTCAATGCCTTATCTATTGTCCAATCCTCAGCTAAAGCGCATAAAACAATACTCCCACCTGAATTCGCAATGACCATATCAAATTGCTTTAATATTGCATGACCATTTAGTTCTGGAATTTCATCTTTATATCTTTCTTTTAATGTTAAGAGTTGGAGAATAGCCCAACTTCCTCCACCATCTAATGAGAGTATTTTATACATAACTTAAAATTCTTTTGAAAGAAACTAAGTTACTAAAAAAGAATTAGTTGTGGTAATACCATACGCTTTGTAATCAGTAGGTCGTCGGTTCAAGTCCGACAACCAGCACCACTTAACTAAAGGCTTTTCACAAATTCCTTAATCTTTGAAAAACGTTTACTCTGCATTCTACTATGTAAATAAGAAAAATCAACTTTTTCACTTCTTTTATAAAATTAGTTGCTAAAAATATTTGTTTTTATTACTATTTATTAATAGTTAAACCACTCTAATTGAGTAACTTTAGGTCATTGTTCAATTTAAATAAAATCAAAAATGGATGCAGAAGAAAGGGGATATGCACCACCACCAAATGAATACTTAAGACAAAAATTAGAAGAAGGAAATGTTGTGCCTTTGATAGGTGCAGGAATATCTATGGGTGCAGAACTTGCAGATAATCTAAGAATGCCTAGTTACAAAGAGTTATTATTAGACTTATTAGAACAATCTAAAAGGCATATGGAAAGTGCTGAGATTGATAAATGTCAAAGTCTGATCACGGAAGGTAAACTGATGAAGGCAGCTGACATCATCGAAGAAACTTTAAGTTCTGGCGATCTCTATTATGAGATACGGAAACTTTTAAACCATCTTCAACCCAAGCCATCTATGGTTCATGAAATTTTAAACTTATACGATTTCGAGGTAATTATTACTTCTAATTATGATCGATTGCTGGAAACATCTCTTTATCCTACTCCAGAGGTTGTCACCTATATGGATACGGCTTCAATAAAGGCTCTTAAACAAGATAAAAAACCATTTATTTTTAAGATTCATGGAGATTTAACTAGACCAGAAACTGTTGTGTTAGGATGGTCTCGGTATCAAAAACTACATAAGGAAAGTATTAAAGCTGGATCAAGTTTTAGAGATAAAGTTAATGCTAGAGGTGAGCGTATAAATATTGAAAAAGCTCTAGAACTATACATTCAATCAACATTACTCGAAAAGACTCTTCTTTTTTTAGGGTGTTCATTTGCTGATAGTGAATATTCAGAATATTTTTCAAATTTTTCAAATGCTTATGGTAATACGGGAAAGCATTTTGCTTTAATAGTCAAAGACTCTGTCCCAAAAGATAAAATGCGTGAATGGTACAAAAAAATGGGAATAACTTTTATCGAATACGTGCCCGATAAAAATTTTAGTCAAGTTTGGGAATATCTTGCTTCATTAAAACCCCAAAGAAAAAATTATGATCCACAGCCAGGTACAAATTATGAAAACTTCTATTTAATAGAAGAACGCCCAGATTATTTGAGACAGCAATTTGAGGCTGAAAAAAAATCAATTTCTTGCAGATATATAACCCCTTCCATTACTAATTGTTTATCTACAGAAGATTATATTCATCAACATTGCGATATAAAATTTGACCGCTATAAAGATCGTTTAAAATCAGATTTTCCAGATTTCAAAAATGCTACGTTAAATTATATGTTAAAAAGAGCTAAGGGGATTGAAGATAAATTAGCTGATCCTAATTTTGAACTCAGAGCTGTATTTCTTTTTAGTAAAGTCAGAAAAGAACTAGAGGATGCAAATTCAATAATAATAAACAGATATAAGTATATTCTTGATTTATATGACAGGTTTCCAAACAAAATCCACTTAAGAGCTTATCAAGGAAGTATAAGTGAGAAAGATTATATGAAGTCAACTTATGCATTAGTTTTTGCTGGTCATGAGGGAAGTGATATTAATTATTTTTATGCTTCACAAGCTACAAGTAATAATTTTACCACACATATGATTCAAATGAATACAAGATTTGTTACTGAAAGAGTCGAGCATTTTGAAAAATTTTGGGTAGCTTCAGCAAGCATTAATGAAACTAAAGAAATGTTGTACAATGAAATTAAAAAGTTTTTATGAATAAAATTTATAGACCTACTTTAAAGGTTCTTGGTGTTGGATCTGGGACTACCGAAATTCTATACGGAGAGCCTAGTAGTTCATTTTGTATTTTGAATAAAGAAAAATGTATTCTACAAGTTGATATTGGTTTTGGTGTTACTAGAGCGATCAAAAAACACTTAGAAATATTTCCCAAAACTATTTATATATCACACAATCATTTAGATCATGCAGGTGAGCTTCCTGTCGTATCACAGGTTTTTAAAGATCAGCATTCTAAATTACAAATACTCTCTGCTCCAAAAGTTCAGGAAAAACTAAAAAAACACAGATTAAACGAAATAGATAATGGAGGTCTTAATATTGATGAATTGATTGATTGGCAAAAGATTGAACCAGAACAGATTTTCCATATAAATGAAAGTTTTTCAATAGAAATTATGCAAGCCCAACATTCAGAAATTTGTTATGGTTTTCGTCTTAGTTATCGGAATAAATTGATTTTAGCCTATTCAGCTGACAGTGGATACAACAAGGCTTATTATGAATGGTTAAGTAAAGCACCTGTAATGATTCTTGATGGTAGAATTAAAAGCTCAAAGGATCATGCCAGTTTTGATGAAATAGCTGAGTTTTCAAGTTCATTAAAAGAAAAGGAAATATACATATTACACTATGGTCGATCTATAGATAAAATAGATAATTTAAAATGTTTAATACCAGGACAATTGTTCACCTTGTAATTTTTTTCTTTTACATTCTGCTAAAAATTAAGAGATGAAAAATCCCAAAATATATAACTATGAAAACGATAATTTGGCTAGGTGGCTCAATACTATTAGGACGACTGGCCTTTATGTATTTTAGAAAAAGATATATGAAGAATATATCGAAAGCTATAACAATGAAATTGATAAAGACCTTGATAAAGGACAGACAAAATTCATTAATCATTATGGGTTAAAAATTAAAGAATATCGATAATTAGCAGATAAATTTATTAAAAGATCTAATTACACTATCAGAATAACTATATTGATCTGTATCATAATAATTTTAATTCAGAAATTCGCTAATTGATAATGTAAGATTCCTCAATGTCGATAGTTAGCTTCATAATTCATTTTTCCCATAACACAAGATTATACAAAAAGCTGCAATCTCTAGAATACTTTTGAAATAAAGCACCCCCTACAAGGGAAGTTACTCAAAGTGTGGTCTTTATATAATTCTAAATTAGTATAGTTTTGTTCTTTCAAGCGCTAAAGAATGAAAAGAGTTTCCTAGGATACATCGATTAAACATATTACTCGTCACGGACTTTTACAAGACATACTTACTAAAGAACAAATAGCTCTGATTCCAAGCTCTAATATTTCACGATGGAAACAATAGTCTGATAATAAATACCAACACAGCGAGGTCAATAAAAATCTTACCCAAGAAGTAGATCTTATCAAAAGATTAAATCAATCTTCTAACATCAAAAAATCAACCAAAGCTATTTTTAACCTTATTGATACCTTCCTCGAAGTCATCTCCAAAATGAAAGGTATTAAAACACTTATAAAAGATCAAAAGGAGTTAGTGGTTAACACCATTGAAACAGTAAAAGATATTGTTCCTATTGATACTGCTCTTAAAATCTTCAATATTTCCAGAACCACCTTCCAACATTACATATCATTGCTCAAAAAGATGTGGTCTTCTCAAATTCTATGGTGGAAGCTCTGAACAAAGTCATTAAACACCAATTTCTGCATTGCAAAGAAACTAATAATGAGAATCAGCTTATAAGTATAATGGTAGATACGATCCCAAATATAATACTATACGTTCACAAATGAGCCTTGGTGGAAATATACCTGAAGAAACTTTTAGTGGATTATCTATTGATATTTCAAGATATACCAGCAATTTCAAAGAACAAAAACAACTAAGATTAACTCATAACAAGAAAAACACCTGTAAAGTATGCTTCTAAAATCAATCAAATTTTAAAAACATTAAAAGCAAAGCTGATAAAACAACTTAGCTTCTAATTTAAATTCTAGTTTTCAAAGACTATTTGCAACTATCTCATTTTTTGACGAATCTCATAAATGGGACACATTATTGTAAAATGATCATAGAGATAACAAGGCATCCATTAGACTAAGAGATTAAGTTTTTGTCAAATTGGTAATCATCAAACACTTTAAGCCAAAACTCTTCTACATTATCAAAAAATTGAGTTCCTTCTTCAACTGCATAATTTCTTCCTTTCTCTCCAGCATAAGAAAGCCAATTAAAACTACCTTTAATATAAAAATCATTATCCTTTATAAGAATCTTACGGTGCGTCCCGCTACGATCCTTAAATCTTGTTTTAAAATGTAGAGGCAAATTGTATATTGTTAAGCGATTGTGGTACTTATTTTGGAGCGCGATTATTTTATTAAACGTATCTGGATGTGGCTTGCTTTTATCTGACCTGTCAATACCGTAAGCTATAAAAAGGCGTGTATCTTTTTTCTTTAAAAAAGTTTCCATATCAGTTAAGTAATTTGACGTGGCTCTTCGTATCCAAGGACTTTCTATATAAACTATAGATTGAGCGGTTCTAAGAGCTTCAGAGATTAAATTCTTATGCTCAAAAGTTGATATATCTTTGTATTTACCAGATAATCTATTTTTCGGTTTATTTGATTCTTTACTTTTTTCAATTATATCTTTAAACTCATTAAGTGTCTCTACATCTTCTGAAAAATCAAATAATAGTGGATCTTTTGAAAATTGCTCATTTAAAGAATTAGTTGTTTTCCTAAGTAAACTTAATGACTTATTATAGGCTTTTATTTGTATTCTTTTTCCAGTTTCCTCCTTTGGATAATAGATAAGAGCATAAATTTTTTCGTAGATCGCTCTAGGTTGTTTAACAATACTTCGCTTATAATTGGAAAGCTCTATAATCTCCTTTTCTTCCTCACTTGATTTGCTGAATTTTGAATTAATCTCAAGCCAATTTTCTTGAATAAATGAATGATTTACGCCAACCAAACTTTTTAGTTTGTTTTCTGAATGAGTTTTAGAGATAGCATTAGTTGTAATTTCCTTTGTGAGACCGTCTACATAAAAAGTAAATTTCTCATTACTTGTTTCTGGAATGAATTTTTGTTTTTCAAGAAACAGTTGCCCCTTTGTAGTTAACCTGTAATTGTCTTCGTCGTCTAAATCAATTAAGCCTTCTTTTATTAATAGATAAAGCTCATCCACAATAAAATCATCCTCTGCTATTCCCAAGAAACTGCACAACATGAGTTTTTCATTAAGACCAGCTTGAATAGTACCTAAAAGAAATATATGTAAATCCTGTAATACGTCGCTTGGTTTACTTGAAACAAGCACATCAATGGTAGTTTGTATTTTTGGATAGGCTAATTCAATAATATCATTTAAAAGATACTCATCTCCTAAATCATTCTTGTATTTATTAAAAAGCTTACTCTCGTTAGTTAAAATGTCTTTCTTTTTAGGATTAATCTTTCCTTTTGGCTTTTTCTGATAATTAGTTCTATATGGTTTTTGATTCTTATTTTGATGCATAAAAAATCTCTTTAGGGTCGTTATAAATTAAACCTTCTTTTTCAAGGAGCAAAGCAAACTCTTGTAACAACAATAGCTTACCATTGTTATTCTCCGTCCATTTTCTGCTAGGTCTTACATTTTTCAAGAAAGTTGCATCTCCAACTACTATTAATAATCTAGTTGCTCTTGTAAAAGCTACATTTATTCTATTGGGCATTTCTAAAAACCCAAGTCCAGAATTATCATTATCCCTTGTGGATCGCACTAAGTCGTAAATTATGATATCCTTCTCTGCACCTTGAAAACTGTCAACCGTAGCTACGACTAAGTTTTGCTTCAAGCGTAAATTATGTAGATTAATATCATCGATTTGATTGGTAAGGTACTCAGCCTGTTTTCCATATCCTGTAATTACACCTACCTCATATCCTTCATCATTTATTAAGTCTGTATAACCGTCAATTGTATTTAATATGTCGATTATAACATCTGCATTACATTTATTGTATGATGATTTACTTGTAGGATCTTTATCGTGAAATCTATTAGGAAATTTACTTGTGTCACACATAAATACTGTAGAACTAGTTTGAAGATTTAACTTATGTGCTTTGCCACTTAACGGACTGGAATGTAGTTTATCATCGTAAACCAACTTGGAGATTATATCTCCAAGTTGCTCTGGCATCCTAAACTGTAAGTCGAGCATTTCTTTAAACTCATCTGGTGCTCCATCAAACATAATTTCAAAAAGACTTGGTTTATCATAGTATATTTTATCAAAGTCAATTTTTTCATCTTCTAAATTTAGTTTTTGAGCAACCTGTTGTTTTACACTTTCAGTAGCCGTTACTAAAGGAGGCAATTGCAAATGATCTCCTACCATAATTACTTGTTGTGCCATATTTACTGGCACTAGAGTCTCTGAAGGTGTTGCTTTAGCTGCTTCATCCATTATAACGTAATCAAATTCAAAATTAAAATCACGATACATTCCAGCTGCGATGTGGTTTGCCGTAGCACCTACAATATTTATATTAGTGATAAAACGTGACTTTAGTGCATCTTTATTTTCAATATTAGAAAGAATAGATTTCCATTTACTGTGTAATAATTTTAGCTTATTAAACTTAGATGAAAAATCACCCAAATAGTTAGATAGTTTATCATTGAATAACGATCTTGACTCAAGACACAGCTTCAATTCCTGATAGTCTTTTGAAAATGGACTATCTAATAATGTTTTTAGTTCTCGTTTTGCTACTGACCAATCCTGTTTCTTATTAAACTCTTTTAAAATTTTATTTAATACAGGACTAGTATTTGTATTCTGTTTATCGAACGCCTTTTTTAATTTAGAAAAATAGCTATCTGATTTCCTTTTAGTTTTATTAGCCCAAAAGCTCAATTTCTTATCAAATGAATGTAGCGCAATGGCCTCATCATCGATGTTCTTTCCCAGTCTTATGAAGCTAACTCCATTAATTCCATCCATTTTGGATAAAACATTGTCAACAGCAAGGTTAGTCTGTGATGTGATTAATATTTTAGCTTGTCTATCCCTTTTAAGAATTTGTAATATTATTTCGGCAATAACAGTTGTTTTACCTGTTCCAGGGGGGCCTTGAATAATAGTTAATGGTTTTCTATATAGTGATTTTAGAACGGCATCTTTTTGTGCTTCTTGGAAGTCTACAAGATTTCCATTTTTATCCTTTGACAAGACCTCAAGATCAATATCTATATATCCAGATTCTTCTGCGAGTTTATTTAGTTTCTCTGGCTGAAATAAGTAATCTCTTAAATTGTTATTCAAAATTTTTCCAGCCATATAATTCTTTATGGCATAAAGCTGTCGCTTATATTGAATTTCCATAATAGATGTGTCCTCGTAGAGAATTCCTTTAACTGGAAGCTCATCCTTACGGTTCTCTGGAAACTCTCTTACAGATAAAACATCAGTTTTTTCATTAAAATTAACCGAAAATCCAACGTGTTCTTTGTCTTCTGTTTTTGGATTGGGTTTGATATAAAGATTAATAGTGTCACCCTTATTAAACATTTGACGAGATCGATGAACTAGACTCTTAATGTCATCAATAGTTGTCACATCTACTTTTAGCTTAAACTCTGCTTCATTACTTGATACTACAGTAAAACTATAATATGGTATCGAAAATGCTTTAGACTTTAAATGATTTATTTCTGCATCCAGTAACGTTAAATAATCCTTTAATATCTGTCTTGGTACTCGCGGTAAGTTCCTTTTTGCAGTTGCTTTTTCTTCGAGATGTAGTCTTTCTAATAATGCCTGCACATCATAATAATCAGAATTTACCGTATGACTTTTATCAATCACATTGAAAGTAAGATCTGTAAGTGGCTCTTTATTATTCAAAATCCATTGATGCTCTCTAAGTTCATTACTTTCTAAATTATCTTTATGCTTCACGTCTTGAACAACTAGACTCTTTTTTCCGTGTGATAGAAAACTAGAAAACACATAGTAATTAGAAGAGGCTAGTTTTGCATTGATTGAATTGTGTTCAGAATGAAGTCTTTCATTTACATTTAAAAACAAACCGTTTGCATTTATCTCTTGGACAAATGATGTACTATTTTCATTAGTCTCTTTTAAAAATTTTAGAAAAACTGGCTTCTCTGGTTCTGCTATTATGCTGTCAATAAACTTTAATATATCGTCCATTACCAGAGAATGACGCATATATCTATCATCGGGATTTAGTGCTGAAGATTTTTCAAGGATTGCCTTTAAAATTTCAAGACTGCTGACAGAAAGTAACTCTTTATAGAAATTAATTACACTGGTAATTCTATCTATATTATTCTCAATTTCATAAAATAATTGATGACCTAACATCGCATACATCATAGCTAAGGCTAATGAGTATATATCAGTTCGCACCTTAAGGCGGTTTTCTTGCTTATTAATATATTCTGGTGCTGCAAACTTTGTACTATATTCACTTACAGAAGTCTTTTTGGAAATGGTATGTTCTAAAATTGAAATTCCAAAATCAATAACTACAGGAAGATTTTCTTTATTAATCAAGATATTCTTAGGATGTAAGTCCTTATGCTGAATACTTTTCTGCCCTGCTCTTTCAAGACCTTCACACGCGTAATACCATATTTGAGCTATCTTTTTTATATTAGCCTTAGACGCTTCATTGTTCTCAGAAACATACTCTTCTAAAGTTTTAGAATCTTGTATTTTTTCAAGAATCATATAGTATTCGCCAGAATCCCCATCTCTTCCAGAATCAACAACCTTGTTAATATATTTAGAGTCTATTTTCTTTAGATTTCGTGCAGTTATAGTAAACTGACGCTCCGCAGAACTACCAGAATCTAAATTTTTAGGAACTTTTGCTAGGTAAATTTTACCATCTGGCGCTTGTACATCAAACAAGTAGCTATTGGGGCTTTCTGTAATCTCACTAATAGTGTTGTATACACCGACATTGGTTAAAGTCATACTGGATTTTAGTAATAAAGTTATAAATCATACAAGTTAAAAAAGATTTTCACCTACTCAAGTAAAAAATAATTCAAAAGTAATTTTAAAAAAAACAGAGTGTTTTCATTAAGCCATTTAAAAAATAGTATTAGTTTGATGCTTCTTAATTCTTTCGGTATTTATGAGCATACGACAATTTGAAAATTCACAAGTAAAAGCCCCATTTTTAGGTAAACCACATTACCCTATATCAGGTCTGGATCAATTAGGATTAAACCTTACAAGTGAGCGTATTTTTGATCTGTTACTGCCCGGATTAAACAACGTTACACAGCGCATACGCTACTATTCTTTTTACTGTTGGTTTTTTGATTGGTATGCATCTCAGGTAAGAACCACATCTAGAAGTAAACAAAATAATTATCTGAGACGAGCCGAATTTTTATTATCACTAGTTGCTGCTCATAAAGAACTAAGTGGTGTTTCTGGAATCACAAAAGCTTTATTAATTTATAAGCAGAGTGATGAACAAATTGATTTAACAAAAGGCACTCAAGAAGGCTCTAAAAGTGAAGGTTCTTATTGGAAAAATCCACGTGGAGTGCTAGGCCAGTATTATATCAGTTCTATTAAGCAAATGGGCATTCTGGGTGATCAAGGTGACAAAGAAGGTTTGTATGTACGAACCGATTTTCAGCACGAAACAAAAATTTCTGGTAAGCAACTAGCCGATGCTTTTGGTTTAAATATTTTAAATACATCTAACGTTTTCTCGAAAGCTATTGAAAATAATTTTGTTACTAAGACTGACCTTGAGTTGCTGAGTAGTGAATTTAATATGCTTAGAATACCTAATGATAGTAAAGAACAAGAGTTATTGTGGCAGTTGTTTTCTGGTGTAGACCGTCCAAAAGAAAGTGAAGAGACCTATTTTAGAAAAGATACCATTAAGCTTCTACTATCTAATGTTGATGTTAATGATAGTAAGGCAAGATATGAACAATTGAGCGTGCCTTTCTCTATTTATGGTGATGGCTGGAATGATTGTTATACTACATCCCAAAAGCTTTGGTACTTTTTTATTGTTGAACAGTTTTGGAGTGTATCGAGTACTGGGTGCTTAGATGCTTTCCTCATAATTTTAGATGAACAGTCTAAGAATAATTGGGTAGATGAGATTGAATTAGTTGATCATATTGTGTCAAAAGTTATCGACCTATTTAAGACAGAAGGCGTCAATGTAGAATTAGATCTCTTTTTTGGAATTCCTTTTATGGAACATTCTATTGAGGAGTTAGTCTATCTCTCAAAAACAGAAACCGATCCATATATTAAAATATCATTTTCTCTCTGCGCAATCCAGAAATTAATGCTTGAAAATGCGACAAGTAAAATTGAACTATTAGAAATTTCAAATAGGTTTAAAATCCATACAGCCAGTAGTTTTCTTGTTTCTTATGGAGACTTTAAATTAAAGGAAGATATTACTATCAAAGAGTTTGTAAGATATTTTCTTACTCGCAACGTGATTAACAGACATCATTTTGTTGCCCTTAGAAAATTAAACGCTACTCAGAATAGTGCGAAATTTTATAGGGAGGATGGTATGATAAGATTAGTAGATCATTTTATGTATGATTACTCCTCGCCAAGAATACATACACTCGTTGACTTTATGCGTGATTTAAGCATTATCGATGCAGATTCTACAGCGCTAACTAAAAAAGGACAAGAATATTTAAAAATGCTTGCTCAATGAAAATAGAAAGGTCCAACATTTTAGAGCTTATAGGTACGGGAAAGAACAAGTATCATAGCTGCGTAATTACAAGCTACAGTATTGACCTTGCTTTTTTTGAACAGCTCATATTACCGAAGTTAAGAGGTGCAGGAATTACTAACATTAATTTATTTGTTGATGCTTCAATGCTAGAAAAGTATTTAGCGTCACACTTAGGCGATAGTCTAAAAAAGTTCAATTCAAATTATAGTATTACACCTGTCACTATATCAGGAGCATTTCATCCTAAAATGCTTTTTATAGCTGGGAAAGATAAAGGATATCTATCCATAGGCAGTGGTAACATCACTTCGAGTGGCTTGCTTTATAATGATGAGATATGGTCTTCTTTTTATATGGTAAAAGAAAGATTAAGTGCACAACCTATTTTTAAATCTGCTTGGCAATATATACAGTCGCTATCGTCTCATAGTTTAGGAATCAATCTTACTAAAATTAATTGGATAGCGCAGCATTCGCAATGGATATCAGATTTGGAAGACAAACAAGATAGCATAGCAACCATTAAGGAATTTGAGTATAGAATGTTTTTTACTCAAAATACAAAGTCATTATATAGCGAGGTCATAAGTACGCTTTCGCGAAAGCCAAAAAGCATCAAAATAATTGCGCCTTATTACAACAGGTCTGGAGCTTTCTTACAAAAGGTCATTGATGATTTGGCACCTAAAGAAATACATTGCGTTGTTGATACCACTAATGGTATTTTACCTGTAGATTTTGCGTCAAGTATATGTCAATTCTCTGACTGGAAAGATGTCATCAATACAGAGAACTCTAAAAGCATACAGAGACTTCACGCAAAGATTATTCAGATTGAATACGATGATGAGACAGTGTTCGTCTTAGGAAGCGCAAATGCAACTTTAGAGGCTTACGGAATAAGTAATAGAGCGTTTAAAAATGATGAAGCTGTTATTACGATACGAACTAAAAAAGCCCAAGACTTTATAAAAAAATTGGGTATTCAAATACCCAAAAAAGGAACGCTTGACATTAAAAACACTGTAAATGCAGAGTCAGAAAATGTTGAAATCACAATAGACTTATTGAAAATTAAACACATAGAGTTAAGTGATAGCATCGTTACTATTTCCTTGGGCAAAAGCTTTACCAGTGAATGTGTATTAAAAACGTTTGATAGTAATAATGCTTTACTTGAAAATATAGATGTTTCAGTAAACTCTAAAAAAATCCAGACACCACTTAAGGTAACTGAAAGTATTTTTAAAGTTGCCTTATATAGTTCAGCTACAGAAGAACGTATCTCAACCTTTGGATTGATTCAAAATGTAAACGTACTTAAAAAATCAAATCCTGACGAACGATTAGCTAAACTCCAAAGCTTTGAACATCTTGACATATTCAATTCTTTAAACTATGAAATGGTATTAGATTTCTTAGAGCAAGAACAAGTTTTTAAAGATAGTGGGGGATCACAAGCTCCTTTATTGGCAAACAATGAAGTTGCCGAAGATGAAGGCGAAGTGATTTCTGAAAATGAATACAATAAAAATGCAGGCCTAACTCTTAAAGAAAACGTTACAAGCGACAACATAGCATCAATGGTTGAAGAGTTTTTAGACGTTTTAAAAATTAGAGAGAATCCAGAAGAACTTTCTGATAATGCAGAAGAGTTAGCTACTGAAGCTGGCGATGATGGTATGGACGAAGAAACAAGTTTAAAACATTCTCAATCATTTATCAATGCTAGGGAAGGTCAACGAATAGCTCGTAAGATTGAGAAAACAATTAAAGCGGTTTCTACTTTAATTAATAATAGATTTATCAACCAAATACCACAGGACACAAAGAGTCTTAATGCGCTCTTTGTTGGCTTTCATATTCTGTTGCATTTTTGGGAAGAAGTCTATGTTGAAGAACTATCTCAAGTTAAAGTTCACTATAAACAGCTAGATGAACTGCGCAAATTGGAACGTAAATTTGGATTGAAACGATTGGAATCTCAAATTAACTCATCAAATTATGAGGTAAGTTATTATGTCGATCACGCGCTACTAAACACATTTATCCTATTCGTAGAAAACAGTAATAAAGCCTTTAGATTAGTTGATAATCCATCAGAGCCTATAACTTTTAAACATCCAATAATATTAAATAAATATATTCAAGACTATACATCTAAGAATTGGTTGTTTGATTTTATAGATTTAGGCTTGAGCCAAATTATAATTTCATTGAAATCTTTGGAATTTACTATTGATGATTCTCAAAAATTAAAGCTTATGATCCTTAGTAACCAATTAATTAATAAGCTAGTATGGAATAGTAAGTTTAATTACTGGAAAGAATTGGTATTACTCAATATCTATGACACTCTTAATCTGTCTACATTACAAATTGAGGATAAAGGCCTACCTAACAAATTGTTAGACTGGAGTTTTTGCAATGACTATTTAAAATTTAAGCAAGGTTTAATTGAAACCTCAATAAAGGGGACACAAGTAAATGCCCAATTAGTTAATAGCATTATTTTCAGTAAAGTAATGGGCTTCGGAATGATTCGTAAAGTCCTAAAAAATGGGAAATTGGAATTTTATTCGTCTATCTTAAATAGGGACTTAAAAGAAGATGACGGAGGTGTTTATAAAACTGTATACATATCAAAACAGGTGAAAGTCTTCTAGTTAAAATTGGAAGCTATTTACACATATTACTCGTATTGCGGTTCTGTCGCATTAATTCTACTATTTCAAATATACTTAAGTTTGATGTTTTTAAAGTAGTTCCATGTACAAACACCATCGATATCCTTACATCATCATACAACAAGCGGTATATTTCAAATTTCGATTTAGTTTAAGTTACCGTGATATTGAAGAATTGATGGTTATTCGGGGTGTCAAAGTTGATCATTCCAAAATCCAGCGTTGGGTGTTTAAGTTTTCTAAAGGCATAGAGAAAAATATGAACATTCGTAAGAAGTTAGTCATCGATAGTTGGAGACTTGATGAAACGTATATCAAGGTAGCAGGTAAGGATAGGTATTTATACCGAGCGGTGGATAAGCAAGGAAATACGATAGATTTCTTACTGACCAAACGAAGAATGAAGGGTTCTTCCCAAAAGTTCTTGAATAAAGCTATAGGCAACAACGGAAAACCTCGTATTATTAATATTTATAAGAGTGGAGCAAATACGGCTGGGATACGAACTTGGAACAAAAGGAATCTGACTTCAAAAAAGATAAAGATTCGGCGAGTCAAGTATCTAAACAACGTCGTAGAATAAGATCATTGAAGTATAAAAAGGAGAATTACTATTACCACAGGATTTAAAGAATTCGAATCAGCACAAAGAACACTAGCAGGAATAGAAATTGTACATTATTAGAAAAGGGCAAATATTGATTCCTAAAACTTCAACATTTAAAACGTTTTGTTCACTGGCTGCTTAATCTTTATGTTTCTTTTCAAAATTATATAGTCGTCGAAATAATGCGACAGAACCTGCTTTTTACCCTATCCATTTTCTCATCGACCATTACTCAAAAATGATTCTTGGGTATCAAATAGAGAAAGGCTCATCTGCAATTGCTATCAAATCTTTAATCCAAAAAGCGTGTTTAGAACGCCAACCCTCAACATTTCAGTTTCTTACCGATGGTGGAAGTGAGAATGTGAATAGTATTTTTTCTGAATTTATTAACTCTTCTGATATCCCAATCCAACATATTATTGCTCAAAAAGATGTGGTCTTCTCAAATTCTATGGTGGAAGCTCTGAACAAAGTCATTAAACACCAATTTATGTATCACAAAGAAATTAATAATGAGAATCAGCTTATAAGTGTAATGGCAGATACGATCCCCATATATAATATGATACGTCCACAAATGATCCTTGGTGGAAATACACCTGAAGAAACTTTTAGTGGATTATCTATTGATATTTCCAGATATACTTACAATTTCACAGAGCAAAAACAACTAAGATTGGCACGAAACAAGAAAAACACCTGTAAAGTATGCTTCTAAAATCAATCAAGTTGTAAAACATTAAAAGCAAAGCTGATAAAACAACCTTGCTTTTAATTTAAATTCTAGTTTTCAAAGACTATTTGTAACTATCTTATTTTGTGACAAATCCCATAAATGGGACACATTATTGTAAAATAACCATAAAGGTTGCATTGCTATACTATGAGGTGTCAAATATAAAATGCCCATCTTTCGATGAGCGTTTTGTAATAAGTAAAATTAAATTTTATACACTATGACTAACATAGTAGATTTTCTTTTCTTCTACATCTATTATAAATAACTCTATATCAATGATATTTTCACTTACCTCTCTGTAATAAAAACTGTGATAATTATTATTTGAATTAAGTAATTGCTTAATTTTCTTTTGAATATTAGTTAGTTTTTCTTTATCAGAAGAATAACTAGTGGCAAGAAGTTCTACTTCGCTATATTTTTTTGCTAATGGAGTCTTAGCCCAATTCTTCTTTGAGTACTTATCTTCTGCTTTGGGTAAATCAAAATCACTATTCTCAATATTATTTATAATAGTAGATAATGTCTCGTCACTAATACTATATGATGCCATAGAATACCCTTCTCCAGAAAAACTAAGATAATCTACATAACTATAGTCGGTAGACATAGTTTCAATATTAGTCCCAAATACATTTGTAAAATCTTGCTTAGACTCACTGCAACTAACCAACATTATAAATAAACCAATAAACAATACTTTTCTCATAATTAATTACTTTTTTTAACTGTTCCTGTGCCGTAAGTATAAATGTTATATGAAGTCCCTTCTCCAGCAAAAGCCTTTCCTACTTGAGTTCCAAAATTTCTAAAACCAACTTTAAGGTTGTTACTTTAATTTTCCTTTATATCAAAGTTATATTCATCAAGAAAACCGTTTGCACCACCTAGTCTTACTGTTCCTGAATCATCTAATAATTCTAATCTGATAGTCCCATATACACGTCCAGTTGTATAGTTTCCTTGTGCATCAGTGAAAAAGTTATAATATTGCGGGTTTTCTTCATCAAAATCTTCAGTCTCAACAGGCGATAAATCTATTTGTGCTGAATCAACAAATAGTGGTTCTCCCGTTTCTATTATTAAACCAATCATTTGCTTCGCTCATGGTTAGTTCTCCATCATAGTCAGGTCTATCTTTCAAACTTAAATAACTTTCAGACAATTTATCGTATGCTTCTTCACTATTTAACCCTTCAGTACCTAAGCTATTATCTAAGGCTTCCTCATGTGACATACCCTGTTCAAAATTATCAGCATTCATAATGATTGCTTCGCCTTGTAATCCTTGATCATCTGTTCCTAATAAATTACCGCCTTGATCATAAATGGGAGAAGCTAATCTTCCGTCGGGATCAATAAATAGTATGGGGTTGTTAACAGCATAATTGTATGGAGTTAAATTTGGAAAAGTTTCTGCTAAGGGATCGATATTCATCCATCTCCCTAAAGAAGGATCATAATTTCTTGCTCCAAAGTCATACCAATCAAGTCCGAGTTCGGGATTGTTTTCTTTCCCATTGAACATAAAACGTTCCGCAACGTTGTTTTTATTCGATGTTACCACGTCATTGTACCCAGAGTGTTGCAATCCAAATGGATAGTAACTAACATCCATTTCTAAGGGCTTTTGCCTCTTTCTAGAGTATGTCAGTCGTAATCTCGTCTCATTCTCAATATGTAGTTTGAAACATCCCATTAATCCTAATTACTCTATTTGAAAAAATCAATTAACGTTTCAAAGAGAAATGTCCTTTGTATATTTCTCCCACGCTGGGTCTAACAACTCTAAACCAATAATCAGTTGATGGCATTTGCTTGCCATTATAAGTTCCATCCCAACCTAGTGAATTAGGTTTTAAAGCTATCATTAATTTCCCATAACGATCATAAATATAAATTTCAAGGGTTGGATCTGTTCTTGATAAAATTATTTGCCAATGGTCATTATAACCATCCCCATTAGGAGTAAAGAAATTAGGGAAATGTAACAAAGAAGCTTTTTGCGTTACTATTCCACAATTATTCTTATCTCTTACATAAGCAGTATATTCTCCAGAAGTTAAATTATTAAAAAAATTGGAATCGAAATAATCAATTCCATTAATAGAATATTCATAATCACCAATTCCTTCTACAATAATCACTATTGAATTATCTCTTGGCGACCAATCATCAATCTCAATATCAGTAATAGTAGCTTCATCTGATTCTATTACTGTTATTGTTTTAATGTTAGTGCAACTTTGAGAAGGGGTAGTATTGTAATCTTGAGTAATTTCTATTGTATATGTATCAGGTTCATTTATTACAATACTTTCTGTAGTCTCTCCTGTTGACCATAAATAATGATCAAAACCTGTTTCGGCTGTCAATACTTTTGTTTCATCTCTACAGATATATAAAATTTGATCTTCTAAAATATCAGGAGTTGTAAGAGTAAAAATTTCAAAACTAGTTACATCATAACAACTTGGATTATTAATATCTTCAATTCTGGCAAATAATTCTTGAGGATTTGTCAAATTTGCATAAAAATCATTTAAACTATTAATGCTAACAATGGCGTCTTCTTCTGTAAGGTAATAACTGACTGTAAAAGTTCCCTCTTGATTATTTATTATAAATTCATTTTGGGCAGTTAAATCAAATTCACCAGAACCAGGAGTCTCTGGATCATCACAAGAAAATAATGTAGGAGGTTGATAAGCAATCAAGGCTTCATCGATAATTATATTAAAGTTAGTGATATCAAAACAATTTGGATTTTCAAAATACTCAATCCTAGCAAATAGCTCTTGAGGGTTTGTAACATTTTGAAAACTATTGGGCAATATATTTTCATTGTTAACTGCATTTTCTAAAGTCAAATAATAAGTTACATTAAACTGGTCTGCTTCTTGATTTTGCAAGACACCTTGATCAAATTGACTCAAATTTATAACCTCAACGTCATCATTAGTTTCATCATCGCAAAGAATCAAATCTTCAATAGAGTTTGCAATAGGTTGTGGATGAACTACTAACAAAAAACTGGTAATATCAAAACATTCAGGATTTTCTATATTGTATATTCTTACAAAAACTTCCTGATTATTTTCAGTATTGCTATAATTTAATGGTAATCTATCTTGATCGTTTTCAGCATTTATTAAATTTTCATAAAAGGCAACATCAAATAATTGATCTGATTGAGGTCCTAGAATTTCACTAATTTTTATATTTAAGTCAAAACTTGATACTTCATCATTAGAAATATCATCGCATAATATAAAATCTGATACTGTATTGGCTATAGGGCTTTCCCCAATAAAAATGTCTAGCGTTGAGGTTCTCATTTGACCTCCAAGATTTACATTAGCATTTACTGTATAAAAACCAGAGGTTTGATATATATGAACTGGATTTTCAATATCAGAAGTCGCTCCATCCCCAAAATCCCAAAATACTGATGAAACTTCTTCTTCAGTATCTATTGAAAACAATATTTCTTCACCCGCACACCTCCCATCAAATTTAATAAGACTTGTGTAAAAATATGATTGAATAAACGAAGGAAGACCAATTCTACATTTAGCAATACCCAAATCTATTTCTCTATTTAAATAATTTGCTCCAACTCCTACACTATCTGGATTTTGAATAACATCCAAAGCAGATGGTCCATTATTTGCGAGATAAATTCTACCATCAATTCCTAATTGTATTGCTCCAATACTGTCTTCTCCACTATATAAAATACTAGCGTTATTAATCATATCTGTAGGATTACTTAACGAAAGATCAAATTGATAAACATTACTATTACCAGAAATGTTTTCACTAGTGTCACTTACATACAACAAATTACTGTTTGGAGAAAACTCTATTCCATAGGCTCCGGATAAATTACCTGATTGAAAAATACCATCTATAGTCAATGGATTGGTAATAGCTCCTGTAACTGAATTAAAATCAAAAACTTGCACAAAACTACTACTAAAACTATCATTATCAAATTTAGCTACTGCAATTCTTCTTCCATTAGGAGATATTTTCATGCATCCAATTGCGTCGCCAAAACTATCATCATCATGTACTAAACCAATACTATATATATCTGGTTCAGGATCAACACCCAAAGCGGTGACAGCGTATACTAAAAAATTATTAGATTCCCATTCGTGAGCTACAACCCAGTAATTTACACCATTGGCATGCTGTATAGCTGTTAGAGCCTCTGTAGCAAGAGGGGCAAGTGGTATATTTTTATTTTCTGTGATATCACCATTACCTGAATTTAATGAAAGGTTAAACTCAGAATAGCGCAATCCATCATATCCATTGAATGCTCCAAAAACATCGACAGTAAATATATAATACAAATTTGGATCATTAGGTTTAGGTACTATTACAGAACTCTGCGAGCTTGAAAAATGACCTTCTAACCCGAGACCATTAGGAACAATATCATGATTCTTATCTCTGACAACTGTCCCATTTGTATAAAACAATAATTCTCCATCAGCATTTGACATTGTTGAGCAACCTTCAATAGTAGCAAAAAAACCATTAAATAAAGGAGTAGGAGGTGTTGTGTTAAAATCTAAGCCTGCCCATCTTCCAAAATACCAATTAGAAGCTTCTAATTGTCCAAAGGAGATAGCTGGACAGAAATTCAGGAACAAAATAAAGTAAATTTTTATATTTTTCATTAATAATACTTATTAAAACTTTATGTGACTTGTATTTTTTGAAAATAAGTTTTCATCTTCTAAAACACTGTTTTTCAGCATTTACTAAGCTACTGAATTATTATATTATTGTCATAATTATTTTAGATAGATTTTTGATACGCATATTATAGCAAGAGAAACTTTCGCTATACTTTTTTATTGAGAAGTAACCTTAAAAGCAATTCAAATTTTCCATTTTGCTAGTTTAAAGTAATTATTTAGGACACAACAAAGTATAAATTGTCGTTTTAAGGGAATTTATACTTTGTTGTTAGGTAGCGTTATTTACATTTAGTTAAATCCAAATAGAGTTCTTTTTGTTAAAGATGCAATTCTATTTTCTTTATAAACGGTATCGAAATTATCTTGGACTATTTCTAGTTGTTTTTCTATTTCTGTAAATATTAATGCAGTCTCTATATTTAAACCTTCACAAATACTGTTGCTCTTCAATTTTACATTTTTAATAAATACATCGTAACTTTCAATAAAACCGTCTATTTCAAGTAGAATTAATTCATACTCATTCATCAAAAACTTTACTTGTTCAATTTGATAGGTGATTTTGTCATCATTAATTGATTCATATGGAATAAACCCAATTTGCGATTCTTCTGAAGTTAAATTTTGAAAGAAATCTTTTTTAATTGACTCGATAGAACCTAATCTGTCAGGATAATTATCATTATACCCTTCTGAAAATCCGACTTCCGTCAGATAATTAGAAAAGAATATTTTACTTGCCTTATTATAACTATTCAATCTTGCGCTTACATCCATCAGTCGGGAAACAATTAAATCATATTCTTTTTTAGTCTGATTTGTGAAAGAAAGGACACAAGTCATTGACCTAAAGTTTTTCTCTTCTAAATCCTTTTTCTTATGGTATTTTGCTAAAAAGAAAGATGCTATTGATAGTCCTGTTGTGATTAAAGGGTTGTCCAATCCAGGGATTTCATTTTTCATTGTGTTAATATCATTAACTTTTGGATATGGCTTTCGATCTCCTAATAATTCTAATGTAGAATTCATTGATGAATTAAATTCAGAATAAGTTGTTGGGTCTATTAATTTGGAAAATTGGGTTTGAAGTACAAGTAAACTAAAAGATGAATTAAAGCTATTAGTCTCTTTGATTATATGATGAATAATTTTTTGTCCCGCATCATACCTTTTATCTAAATTATTTATAGCAGATTTATATTTTGCTTTATTGGCTTCTGCTAAAATTTCTCTTAGTTTATCTTCGTTATCTGTATTTTCTTGTAGGTTTTTAAGTTCTTCTTTTAGTCGAGCTTGCTCTTGTACAATCTCTTGTGAAATATTATTGATTTGTTCAATATTAAATTTCTCAACTTCTTGAGAGTTTGCTGAAATAAAGATTAAAAAGCAAATAGTTGTAATTCTTAATTTATACATAATGATTGATTTTGGTTAATGTTGCCTAACAATTGGATATAGGCACCATAAGTAACTACGTCCTTCTTTATTTATATATTTAAAACAGTAAACGTTTGATAATAGATTTAAAATTGTTAAATAACAATTTTAAATCTATTTAATATTACGGCTTCCCGTAATCAAAGAAGAAAATTCATTTAATAAATTGATAGGATGCAAATTATCAATCATTTCTTGTAGATTTTCGATATCATCTTGTAGGAATCGTTCGGTAGAAGAAATATAGCGATGCCCTGCCATATATTGCACCTCACGTATATTGTGAAGCTCTGATATCTCTACGACACTTTTGAAATAAAGCATCCCTTATAAGGGGTGTGCCAAGCTTAAAGAATTAGCTAAGTTCTTCAAATAACTGTAATTAAGATGGAGGTAGGTCCTCCGTTAGCATTGAACAAGCGAGGCTAACAAACTACCTGATTGATGTAATATTGGCAACACTATTGCATGAAGCGAATTAGGAAAAGGCTTTATATTAAAAGGAGTCAAGTGTGTTGTATAGGAGGTGAACGCGAGTGAACCACTGATGAAGTATCGAAATTTGGGAAAGTTTACATCAAAACTATTGGTATCCCTTAACTGGTAGGATAAGATCGGAAGTAACTTGTATTAACTGATCGATCGGTGTACGGTATATAGGTGGCACGACCATACAATAGGCTTAATTACGGAACTTGGGAAGCCATAAAACGATGTTAAGAGAAAAGATCAAGTATGAAAAATACGAGGCTGAATATCAAAGTGTTTTATGGTGACGGATCGAATCGTAGTAGTGATGAAATAACTGTAATGGTTATGGAGCAAAGGATTCGAATCATTTTTAGCAATTTTTAATTTACTCAACCGTATTCAAATAGTGAGTACGGGAGGAAGAAAATGAAGGAAAATGCGATCACAAGTGATTACAAAACGTATGGTATTTACCGCTTGGAAATTGGTTAAGAAAAACCAGGGCGGTTTTGGTGTTGATAGGATTAGTCTAAAAGAGTACGAGCGTGACTTAAAGAATAATTTATATAAATTATGGATTCGTTTAAACTCTGGGAGTTATCACCCATTACCTGTAAAAGTAGTAGCCATACCTAAAGGTAAAGATAAGATTCGTAAGTTAGGTATCCCCACAGTAGAAGATCGTATCGCTCAAATGGTTATAAAACAATGTTTAGAGCCACGATTTGAAAAGGTGTTTCATAAAGATTCTTATGGATATCGCCCAAAGCGAAGTGCATTGGGAGCTATAAAGAGTGTTAGAAACAACTGCTGGAAATACCCTTGGGTGTTAGATATGGATATACAAGGATTCTTTGATACTCTAGATCATAAATTACTTCTAAAAGCTATTAGGCGTCACGTTCCAGAGAAATGGATACGAATGTATTTAAATCGATGGTTAGAGGCTCCTATGCAAGAGTTAGGAATTCTTAAAGAGCGAACTAAAGGGACACCTCAAGGAGGGGTTATTAGTCCTTTATTAGCAAATCTTTATCTCCATTATACATTTGACAAATGGATGGAGAGAGAATTTCCAAATCTTTCTTTTGTACGTTATGCAGACGATATTATTGTTCACGGGATAACAAAGAAACAACTCGATTTTGTATTGCTTATGGTAAGTAAACGGATGAAGAGTTGTGGATTAAGATTACATCCTGAGAAAACAAAGATAGTATACTGTCAAAACGGTAGAAGAAAAGAGGAAGCGACACATCGTAGTTTCAAATTTTTAGGTTACACATTTCAACCTAGAATGACAAGAGATACTAAAGGGGAATATCGAGTAGGTTTTCTTCCAGCGGTGAGTATAGAGTCGAAGAGAGAGTTATCAAACAAGTTACGAAGATTAAGAATACCACGTAGGACTCGATGGACTATATATGATATAGCCAAAGAGGTAAATCCAATGCTAAGAGGCTGGATAAATTACTTTGGGAAGTTTTACCCAAGTGCTTTGAACAGTTTATTATTTAAATTGAATTGGAAATTAATGCGTTGGGTAATCAATACATTTAAACGCTTTAAAAGAAGTAAGAAGAGAGCAATAAGGTTTCTAAAGTTGATTTATAAACAAGAACCGAAATTGTTTGCTCATTGGGAGTTTGGCATAGCGTTTTGATTAATTGTGGTATAGAAATGATAAGAGCCGTATGACGGGAGACTGTCACGTACGGTTCTGTGAGAGGTTAGAGGTGAAATTCCCCTTGCCTACTTGACACACATTATTGTAAAATAACCATAGAGGTTGCACTGCAAAGTCTGTTTCTAAAACAAATCAAGTCATCGAAACTAAAAGGCAAAGCTGATAATACAACTTTGCCTTTTAATATAATTTATATTTCTTAAATATTATTTGATAACTACCTCACTTTCATAAGTGTACCTTGTATGGGGCACATTATTGTAAAATGATCGTAGAGATAGCCCAGCATCTCTCTCAGTTGACGAGTTCTATAAAAATATATAATTGATCTTATATTTTTGATAAGTAAATCATTTTACTGAGTGATTTACTATAGACCTCTATAGCTTGAAAATAATTTTGATATCCTGCCTCATTAATATCAATTTGTATATAGGCACTTTTATCTAGCTCTATTTTAAAATAACCTTTTTCATTAGTAGTTATTTCATATTTATCATAGTGATTGTAACTATCAAAATCACCACCTTCATAATAGGCATTTTCTATTTTTAATAGAGCGTTTTTAATTGGTAATTCAGTTGTTTTATCATATACATATCCCTCTAGAACAACATCTTGAATATCATTATTACAAGAGGTTAAAAGTAAAAAGGTTATTATTCCTAAACAAATTTTATTGATTCCCAGTTCTTGTCTCATAATTCTGCAATCTAGTATTTATAGTATTAGTTATATTTTTCTGTTCTTCTTTCTGTATATTTCCATGATTAACCCTAGGACTAGATACGTTTCTATTGTATACAACATTCGCTCCTTCACCTGAATGTCGACTACCTCTTGAACCAGGTGAGTTAACTCTCCCGCTTTTACTTCTGTTACTACTTTGACTGCTAGTTCCAGAAGAAGTAGCTCCAGTACTTCGTGAAGAACTTGAAGCTCCAGAATTACTATCTTGATAGATATTTTCAGTGTAGCTAACATTATCTGGAACTGACGTATCCACAGTTAATCCCTGTCCTGGACCATCACTGCTATCGACAATAATCATCGTATCAACATTAACACCTTGCTCTTGCAATTTTTCTGCAAGATTTACTGCATTATCTCCTCCATAACTATACCCATATATTACAATTTGATCTCCTTCTCGATAATTTTCTGCAATAAAATTAAAGCCGTTTCTCACCCCACTATCTTGTGTTGCTCCTGGGGCAATAATTCTTCCAACAAATTCCCTGCCAGCACCTTCTACTGATGCTTGAGTAGCTGAATAAATTTCTCCTGTCCCTCCGGCACTCTCAACATCGGTAGTTCTTCCTCCGCCAGTAGGTCCTCCGTGATAAAATACTGCAAGTACCCTTGGTGGATCAACTGACTCACTATTGAGTACATCTGTATTAGCTGTAGTTACTCCTTCTAACCCTTCGAGTTCAATTTTCCATATTGGACTATTGTGGGCAAACTGATATGTAGATATAGATTGATATTCTTCTGCCACAGGGTCGACTCCAAAAAATCTTCCGATTTCTGGCATATAATTCCTATATCTAAACGTAAGCCAATTTAATCCAAGCTCAGGTTGTTGTTCCTGCCCTAAGTAATTAAAATTCTCCGCTTGGTCGTTTTTATTTGAAGTCACTACTTCGTTGTACCCAGAGTGCTGTAATCCGAAAGGATAGTAGTGTTTTTCAGAAATAATCTCACTTGATGGTTGAATTGATCCATTTCCATCACTATCAGAGTATGTGAGTCTGACATTCCCTAAATGATCAGTATAATTAAAAGCATATTGATATTCTGAAGAGCTTGTCTGTTGGGTAGTCTTATTGAACTTTGTTATTGACTTAGTATTATCATTGTGAACAGGTTCTATATATCCTTCAGGATGTGGAAACATTTTCAGTTTTTCGACACCATTGTTATTTTCATATATATACCCTCCTTCCAAGTAAAAAGTAGATATCGTAGTGTTTTGAATATTATCTCTTACAACTTTGGATAGTTTTATACCTGTAGCGTCATAAACATACGAAATTGTTCCCTCTTGCGCATTACCATAACCATCATTACTTGTATTTATTTCAATACTTTCAGGTAAATTAAGATAGTTATAAGTTATATTCTCAACACCCTTATTTTTATCCATTATCATGTTCCCATTAGTATCGTAGTCGTAATCGTCACCCGTTGTATTTCCATCATAAAAACCCTCATTTTTAATAGTGGTTGAGGCTCCTTCTGATACTAACTTTAATTGATTTCCGTTATAGCTATACGTGAGATCATCCATACGAGAAGCTAAACCATATTCATTGGTGCTATTACGTTTGATACTAATAATATTACCATTTTTGTCATATCCTGTTCCAAACACATAAAAATTATCATTTGAAGTAAGATCATTTCCTTTTCTACTGTGCGCTTCTTTGAATCTGTTTAAAGCATCGTAGGTATATCCATATCCTCGTTTTTGGTTGTCTGTATTGGCTGTTTTCCATATAGTTTGAGAGATGTTTCCGTTATATAAAGGAATGGCCTGCCCAGTATCTCCTGCACTCCCTTCTATTGTTCCATCATAATTTATATGAAAATTAAAAAGATTTGTAGTTTTATTGAAGCTATCAAAAGGGTTAATATCTGTAAGCCAACCTCTTACGTTGTATTCGTAATCTACTCTCTGTAGTTTTTTATCAATATAATCCCCAAACAGAGTAAGATCATCGATTTTAGAATTATAGCTAAATAAAGTTGCTTTTCCAACAAAAGTGATATCTGTATCTACAGCTACTGTATAAAACGTAACATTATTCTTTTTGAAAAGAATTTCTCCATTTCTACGTTCAATTTTAAAAATATCTCCAGCTTCGTATTTTCCTACATATGTAGTAATTGGAGAAATACTATTCAAAATGATATTTACATCACTAAATCCATCATTATTATCATCTCCTGCTTTTATATAAATACCATAATCAAAGTAACGATCATCTTCATTAAAACTATTGGTGTTGATTAGACCAACTCTATAAAATCTAAACGCATCATGAGGGGTAATAAAACGAATACCTCCATCTTCTTTAATTTCTCCCTTAGTTTTTAACTTAGCGTCCCATGCATTGTCAGTGTTATTATCAGGAAGCTTTTCAATATTACCTTCTTGATCAATACTTACTTTAATCATATCGGTATAACCATCAAAGGTAGTTTCCCCTCCTACATCTTTGCTAATAAGTTGCCCTAGTTCATCATAGATATTACTGGCAATAAGCTGCAAAGGTTCATTATCGACTTTCTGCTTATGACTCAACAATCTATTTTGATGGTCATAGGTATAGTAATCATTAGTAATTACATGTTGATGTAATCCTTTTGAATGAACTGTTTTCCTTTCAATAACATTACCTGTGAAATCAAGTAAATTTTCGACAGTATGATTACTACCAAAATATGAGTTGTAACTGAAGTTATAAATCGGACGTCCCTTCAGGTCATAGGATATTATAGAGGTGATCCAATCATCTGAATCTAAAACACGAATTTTTGATACCGTTGGTAATCCTTGTGCTTGATTAGTAACATTCTGTCCATATATCTGCGTAGGTAAATTAATTCCATCGTGATCTATATACTGATCATAATAACTAACAGTAAGAATCTCATCTCCTAATCCGAAAGTGGATGGGATAGCATAGTTACTATAGTATACTTGTATTCCTTGAATAGTTTCTGATATAGAAGATATTGTCTCATATTGCTGTTGATTATTATTAGCAATAGTCTGAAAAGAAGTTCTTGATATATTAGATTTTTTTATACCAGTGTAAGCTATTCTTCCAAAGGCATCGTATTTTGTGAAAAACCATTCTTTTGGAGATTGATTGCGTTGATTGGCGTCTTGTGTTAAGATAGGTTTATTTATTTTATTATAAACGATATACTCCCATCCTTTACCAGGAACTTTCTTTTCAATCAGTCGATTTCGTTCATCATATTTATATTGATAGCATAAGTCATTTAATACTTCTTGCGAATTATTTACTAATACATCTCCAATAACAATATCATCACTTCCTTGTGGAGATAATACAAATGTAAGATTTCCATAATTATCATAGACATAATATGTATCATGAGCTAAATTATCATTATAGGTTCGTTTTAATACGACTTGACCAAGTTTGTTAGTGAACTCTTCTACTGTGTGATTATTTCCAGAAGCAGGTGTCCAATTTTCATCTTTTATTACATTTTTATAAAATCGCCCAGCGTCATAATATCCGTTTAAGATAATCTCTGGATTTTCATGATTACCTCCGATAAAGTTTACATCAAAGTAACGTACTTCATCATTGGAATTAGTTAAGAAATTAAATTTTATAGTATGACCTCCGTTAAGCGCCCATGAATTACCAGGAGCTGCCTCTTCTAAAACTCTCTGAAGTGAAGAATTTCCATATACTGTTTCAGCATATGGATTCTGAGTGTTTTCATATTTTGAAGTATTATAAAATTGATTTATTGAAGACTTAAGGTTAGAAGGTGTCGTAAAATTTAGTGGATTAGGAATCTCTGTATCTGTAGCATATGGCAGATACGTTTTAGTAGTTCTCCCTAAGTCATCATATTCAATGTGGGTAGTAATATTTTGATTTTGACCTCCTGCACGAACTGCAATAGTTTGTATAACTCTTCCTAATCCATCATAATAAGTTATGTTTTCTATTTTTTGAGATTCAAGCACATTGTTTTCTTGAACTTCATCTACTTCTTGTAAATAACTTGTTGTTTTAATATAATTTTCTGTCTCCGTCTGTCCGATAATTGCTATCGGAAATAATAGAACGAATGTTACTAATATTTTTTTCATCTATTTTCCGATTTTAGTTATTGTCTCCATAGTTGTATTCATTCTTTGAATAGATTTTTCCATTTCCATCTTTGATATACTTTAATCTATTAAATTCGTCGTATTGATAGTACATAGTATAGCCTCTAGAGTCTGTCATACTTGTAACTCCTATTAGTGGATCATATGTATATGCTGTGATTAATGCTTGAGGAAATGCTAACCTAAATGCTTCTAAAGCTTGTCGAAGATTTCCTTCATTTCCAATGTTTCCAATCGTTCTATCATCATCAGCATTAGATATCGTTTGTAGATTAGAGACATAACTTGATAATTCTGAATAGCTAACCCCTTGAGCAACAGCTATAGGGTAATTCTTATTATACCCAAAAATGTATGTAGTAGGACTTCCATCTTTTGGCAATACTTGTTGGATATTACCAGAGGTAAAATCATATGTATATTCATTAGTAATAATAAAATTATCATCTGCTTTAGAATATTCATTAGATTTTATAATAGCCCTATTACCTGTAATAACATCGTAAATATTCCTATTTCTGGAAGTAATTTGATCTTCTATAAATGATTCTACAAGAACAGACTCTATTCTATTTTGACTCTCCATAAGCTCTAAAGCATTTATCTGTTCTGTAGTTAAACCTACTTTAGCATGATCATCTGTCGGGTAATAATATTTCTCAGTTCTAAGTGGAGTTGTAAGGTTTTCTTTAACTTGAATTTGAGTAGTCTGCATATGTTGAGAACTCTCCTTTTCATTTTCATAAAAAGTTTCAACGTAATTAGTATTGTCATCACTAAGTACTTCTAATTTTCTTTCCTTAACATAAGGAAAGAAACTTTTAATAGAAGTATAGTCCATTAGAAAATGTCCTTCGCCAGCCCAAGATGGCCAAAAACTACCTTCGACACCTAAAAGTAAATTTGACACATAATCTTTCTCTAAGACCAATGAATTAATTTCTCTCTGTTGATAATTCTCAGGGTTTAATTCATAAGTAAAGGATTCTCTTTGCTTTAAGACATTGTTGCTATCATAAATTTCAATTTTCTCTATTAAACCTCTAAGCGCATCATACGAAGTGTGAGAATTATCGTGATATAGATCCGATCCATTTTGATTTTGAAAAGGATATTTTATTTTTTCTCCCTCTTCGTTTGGATAATCTTCTGGACTTGAAAAGCTATATGTGGTTTTGCCATTTCCAGATTGACTTACAGTAACTTTTTGATAACCAACTAGACTTCCTTTAGTGTATTCATATGAAAAGATAGGAGTGGAGCTTCTTTTGATAAAATAATGATCT